>Ga0070670_100000020_pt1 | contig 215458 bp, 207 predicted proteins | sample KBSS63metaG_FD_64665 | JGI IMG/M metagenome (GOLD analysis project Ga0070670, IMG submission 64665) | Switchgrass rhizosphere microbial communities from Kellogg Biological Station, Michigan, USA - KBS S6-3 metaG | ecosystem: Host-associated > Plants > Roots > Rhizosphere > Soil ... | reverse complement strand
GTCCGGCCGGCTGCGCAACCTGAACAGCTGCGCCGGCCGGACGCTACCGCTGGCGCTGGAGATCAGTTACCAACCCCCTGGGCTCTCACAATGATCGAGGGACCGGCGGGGGGCAGGTCACGACTAGGCCGCCCCGGAGTCGCCACGACCATGGATTGTTCGGGTGTCTTCTGGTGGAAACACCCGTAGTTCATGAGAGTTATTCAGGGGCATGTTGAAAATTGGTCACTGTCCAGCTTGCGTGAACTCCATCTAAATCGACGTTTGTGATAATGCGCGAGGCTGGTGAGGTTCAACACGCTCCCTCCAAATGCGCAAAAAGGGGGGGATTTAAAATGCGCAAGCCGCTCGCCTGTCTAGCTCGCCTCGACTCCGTGACGGAAGAAAGGCCTGCAACGGAGGTCGCGAGCGGAGGGGCCGCTCGCGCGCGACGACTGATGGCGGCCGCAGCCTGGGGCGCCTTGGCGTGCGGATTCGCTACGTCCGAAGGACATGCGCAGGGCGCCGCGAGCGTCGCTTCCGACAACGCCTCCAACGGCGCCAGCGTCCAGGAAGTCGTGGTCACCGCGCGGAAGACCCAGGAACGGCTGCAGGACGTGCCGGGGTCCGTCACGGCGCTGAGCGGTGAGGCGCTGCGCGAACGCCCGATCGTGACGATCCAGGACATCAGCAAGGTCACCCCCGGACTGACGACAGCGTCGAACGCGCGATCGCCGACCAGCGTGCGATTTGCCATCCGCGGCCAGAGCGAGGCGGACTCCATCCTGACCACCGACTCTTCAGTCGGCATCTACATGGATGACGTCAACCTGCCGCGGACCTACGGGCTGAAGACCAGCCTGTTCGACGTCTCGCGGATGGAGGTGCTGAAAGGGCCGCAGGGCACGCTCTACGGTAAAAGCACGACCGGCGGCGCCGTCAACATCTTTAGCGAACAGCCCGACCTGTCGTCGTTCGGCGGCTATGTCGATCTGCAGATGGGGTCCTGGCGCACCGCGATCCTGCAGGGCGCAATCAACGCGCCCATCATCCCGGATAAGTTGGCGGTGCGCATTGCTGGCCTGGCCGGGACGACCAACGGCTTCGCCAGAACGCGCCTGGGGCAAAGACTTGCCGCTCACGAGGACCGTGCGGTTCGCGCCCATGTGCTGTTCAAGCCGGTGGACAATCTCACCATCGTGGCGACGGGGGCCTACACCCGGTCGGCGGGACAGCGCTTCCTTTACCGCCTGCTCCAGGAAGTGCCGGGTCCGGCGCAGACCCAGGCCGGCCTGCTGCTGGGCGCGCCGGCCACGACGGCGCCGGCCGTGGGGCTGCAATACACCACAGCGGTGAGGAACCAGCAGGGGCGGTTCGTGTACGACATGCAGGACACGCCGTCTGCGCGCTTCCGCAGTTGGAACGGCGCCCTCCACGTCACCTGGGATCTCAATGAGGATTTCACTCTGAAATCCATCACCGGCTACCAGAACTTCAAGCAGTTCCAGGCCAACGATGCGGACGTCACCCGGCTGCCGATCCTGACGGGCAGCGGCGAGACTCGCGACAAATTCTTCAGCCAGGAACTGCAGCTGTCCGGCCGGTTGCTCGACGGTCGCCTGCGGCCGATCGCGGGCCTGTACTACAGTCGTGAACGCGGCAATGAGTTCACATCGACGGTCGCGCTGCCGCTGACCAGCGGCAACGCGACCCAACACTTCGACGTCGACGTGCGGAACACGACCAGGGGCGCCTACTTCCAGGCGATCTATGACCTGACCGACGCCTTGTCGCTGACCGGCGGCGCGCGCTATTCCGAGGAAATTCGTGGGGTGACGCCGCACAACCGGCTCGTGAGCCCGGCCGGCGTGGTCACCTGCCTGCTGCCGCCCGGGAGCTTCATCAACGGCCAATGCATCGCTGACCCGGGCGACCTGAAGTTCTCGAACACGTCTTATGTCATCACCGCGGCCTATCGCGTGACGCCGGACCTGAACGTCTACGCCACGCACCGCACCGGCTTCCGCGCGGGCGGCTGGAACGCCTACTCGAGCCTGACTTCGGGGATCTTCGGGTTCCGGCCCGAGACGGTGAGTGACTTTGAGGTGGGTCTGAAAAGCGAGCTGTTCGATCGCCGCGCGCGGGCGAACATTGCGCTCTACAAGAGCTCCTATCAGGACATCCAGAAGGCGAGCCTGACCATCACGCCTGCGGGAATTTCTGTGCGACAGATCAACAACGCGGCGTCGGCGACCATTCAGGGCGTCGAGACCGAATTCTCGCTTCGTCCGACGCGATCGACCGGCGTCGATCTTTCCGGCGCCTACTCCGACGCCCACTACAACGACTTCCTCACGCGCAATCCCGCGACGGGAGCCGTGCTCGAGAACCGTACGGACGAGCCGTTCGAGTTCCCGCGCTGGAGCGTGACGGCGTCGGCTTACAAGAAGTGGGAGGTGCCGCTCGGCGTGTTGTCGGCGCGCGCCGATTGGAACTGGCAGAGCAAGGTGATCTTCACCAGCACGGGCGCGCTGACCAGCGGCGAGCAGTTCATGAAGCAGGACAGCTATGGCCTGCTCGGCGCGCGCGTCGAGCTCGACGTCCAGGAGGCGGGCCTGAAGCTGGCCGTGGTCGGGCGCAACCTGCTCGATAAGGACTACCTGGTCGGCGCGGTGAACGTCCTCTCCCTGGGCTGGTCGATGGGCATCCCGGGCGAGCCTCGATATCTCGGTGTCGAAATCAGAAAGGCGTTCGGTCACGAATAGTCGTCGAGCGGCTCCGGCCGCTTGAGACGAGCGGCGGGGGCGAATGAACGGGATCGACGCCAACATCCGGGACGACCCGGCGGCGACCGGCGAAGGCGATGGCGACCAGCGCGGAACGGCGATTTCGCCCTACGCCTGGTACGTCATCGTCGTTCTGATGATGATGAACATCCTGGCCCATGTGGACCGGGTCATTCCCTACGTCATCGCGCCGCTGATGGCGGCGGACCTACACCTTTCGGACACCCAGATCGGCGCGATTGGCACGCTGTCCTTCACGCTCGTCTACTCGTTGGCGGCGATCCCGCTGGCCTGGCTGGCCGATCGCGTATCGCGACCAGCCATCCTGGGCTTGAGCGCGATGATTTGGTCAAGCTTCACCGCCTGCGGTGGGCTTGCGCAGAATTTCATGCAACTGGTCGGGTCGCGCGTCGGACTCGCCATCGGCGAAGCTGTCGCGCAGCCCGCGGGCGCCTCGCTGATCGCCGATCATGTGCCCAAGGCCCGTCGACGCTTTGCCCTCAGCATGCTGTATTCGGCCGCGCCGCTTGGGGGGATCCTCGGCTCCGCCGGCGGCGGCATGGCCGCGCAGCATTTCGGCTGGCGCCCGACGCTGATGGTCCTGGCGATCCCCGGCGTGGTCGTCGGCCTCGTCATCCTGCTTACAGTGCGCGAGGCGCGCGGCCGCGCGGTCGGCGAGGACGCGGAGGCTCCGCCGCCGCTCGGTCGACTGGTGGCGCAACTCGCGAGCGACAAGGTCTTCCGCCAACTGCTCATCAGCGGAATCTTGTTCTTCACGGCGAGTTCGGCGATCAACAGTTTCACACCAACCTTCCTGGTGCGAACCTATGGCGCCTCGATCGGCGCCATCGGCGTCAAGGTCGGCCTGGTCCAGGGCGTGTTCGGTACGGCTGGAATGCTGCTCGGCGCGCTGCTCGTCGATAAGCTCGCCGTGCGCGACCCGCGTTGGGCCGTCGGCGTGCCGGCCGTTGGGCTGCTACTGGCGGTGCCGCTGTATGAGTTGGCCTGGCGTGCCCCTTCGGCGGCGCTGGCGATAATGTGCCTCGCCCCGGTCTCCTTCCTAATTACCACCTATATGACGCCGGTGCTCGCCGTGGCGCTGGAGCTGGTGCAGGTGCGCGCCCGCACCGTGACGCTGTCGATCCTGAATCTCGGTATGAACGGCGTCGGCGGATCTTGCGGCGGCGTCATCGCGGGCGCGATCAGCGACGCTCTGCGGCCGACGCATGGCAAGGCCGCGCTCGGGATGTCGCTCAGCATCATGGCGCTGATCCAGCTTTGGACGGTGCTGCACCTTTGCCTTGCCGCGCGCGCCATCAGCCAGCGGCCGAGTGAAAAGACGACGCAGGGAGGCGCGTGACGCCGATCGATCGCGGCGTGTTAGCGCTACAGCAGGCGCCGGGCCCAGCATCGGAACCGGAGCCGCGTAGCGGATTTCCTTCTTGGTAAGGAGGCTGCGATGTCAGATAGCAAGCAGCATGTCGGCGCGCCCGACCGGCGCCGGGTCGCCGGGTCGGAAGAGTACGAGATCCGCCACTTCGCCAAGGCGATCGGGCTCGATGTCGACAAGGTCCGTGAACTGATCAGGCGGCACGGCGCCGATCGCGCGACGCTCGAACGCGAGGCGCGGAAGCTGAAGGGCCATTGAGCCCGCGCGGCGTTCGCCGGTCCTGCGCCTGAAATGACAACGGCCCCGCGAGCTTGAACTCCGGGGCCGTTCGTGTTGCACCCGCCGGCCTCGCCGGCGCGAAGTGATCAGGCGGGTTCGGCGAGCAGCGTCCGCAGCAGGTCGACCAGCAGGCGGCGGGATTCCGGCGCCATCTGTTCGTAGCGCTTCAACAGGTCGACAGCGCCCGGCAGGGTCATCAGCTTGAGGAATTCGAAGTCGGCCGGTTCGATCTGCGGCTGGTCGAGCGCGCTGGTCAGGTCGGTGACCCGGCAGTCGAGCGCGCGTGCGATCTGCACGAGGCGCGAGAAGGAAACCCGGTTCGCGCCGTTCTCGTACTTCTGCACCTGTTGGAACGAGATGCCGCACGCGCTCGCCAATTGTTCCTGCGTCAGATTGAGCGAGCGTCGCCGAAGGCGGATGGCGTTGCCGAGCGCGCGGTCCAGATCGTCGGCGGCCCTGGCGTCAGTGGTAAGCTTGGACATAGCTCTGCTGTGAACTCGTCCGCGCGGTGGCGCAACTACAGCGATTTTATGCGCCTTCGTACACGAGGGGTCTACGCCTGCGACTAATTGGTCAGTCGCACGTGAGCGTTTCGTCGCGATCGTCCAGCACCAGGGCCGCGATGCAAAGCAGCTCCCGCAAGACCATCTCCGAAGGCTTGAGCGCCGCGTAAGAGCGGGTGCGCGCGACAAGGCGATGGACCAGCTCCGCCTGCAGGTCCGTGGGCGCGAGATCGACCAACTGCCGTTCGAGCTCCGACCATTGCAGGCACAGCCCGGGTTCCTCGGTCGGCATCGCCGGCCATTTCTTCTCGAAGCGCTCCACGTCGGCCCGCAGCTCCAGTGCGCGCGCCACGAGTGAATCTTGAGCCTGCACAGACCGCAGCGGCTCCATCAGCATCCCCATCGCCCATCCCGCCCATAAAGAAACCATAATGGTTGAGCGCGACGGTGTCTGTCCCCATTGGGTATGTCCCTATCGAATATGGACAAGCGCGGCTGTAGGTCGCGTCGCAGGCGAGAACCATTCTCAACTTGGCCCGCATATGGCATTGAAGTTTCGAGCGCTGCGGACGGATGAATCCGCGACGCGTGGAAGCACGGGGTCAACCAGCTTGAAGCCGCAGTCCGTCGAGGGCCGTCAGGATCCGCTGAGCCGGTTGACGCCGCAGGAGCGTGAATGCCTTCGGCTTGTCGCCGAGCAGAGGTCGTCGAAGGAGATCGCGCTCGCGCTCGGCATAGCCAAGGCGTCGGTCGACACCTACTGCAACCGCGCCCGCGCCAAGCTCGGCGTCGCCAGCCGGCGGGAAGCTGCGCGGATGGTGGCGAACACAGACGCCGTCGATGTCGACGGCATTGTGGTCGAGCCGGCCGCGCAGGCGGCCCTTATCGATGCGCCGCCGCCCGACCACGCGCCGGCGTCGCGCCTGGCGACCCTTGGGTCCGTGCAGCGACTGGGCATCATCTTCATGGGGGCGAGCCTGTTCGCCCTGGCCTTTGGGATGCTGGTCAACGGGCTGCAGAGCCTGAACGAGGTGCTCGGTCTGCCGCACGCCCTCCACTGAGCGAGGGCGTTCACTTTTCAGCGAACGCGCGACCCCCTCGCAGCGTGAGTGTTGCTCAGGTGGATGCGCGCACGACGCGCTGAATCTGGGAGCCGGCAAATGGCTTATGACATCGGCCCGCTGGAAGGCGGCGGCGATATCGGTTCGCGACGCCTTCTCGCTCTGGCGGACCACCTCGAGAGCGTGGACGAAATGGCCTACGATCATCGCACCTGGCGGCGGCGGCTGGGCGACGGTTCCTGGGCTATGTGCGCGCTCGGGCACGCGGTCGCTGCGCTTCCCGATGTCGTCGGCCTACGCTGGGGCGGCCCAGGCGACGGCGGGATCGTGCGGCTCGACGGGAGCGGCGTCACTGAGGATGCGCTGATCCTCGCGGCCGAAGCCTTCGGCCTCAGCGACGACGAGGCGCGCATGATCTTCGGCGTCGGGCTGTACACGGTCGCCTTTTATGGGGCGGCGGGGGCGTTCCGCGTGAGGCCGAAGGCCGTTGCCGCGGCCATCCGAGCCTTCGCTCTGGCGCGGCTCGCCAGCTGCTATCCGCTGGGGCTCGCGACGGCGACGGGATAGGCCTTCGAATGGATCAGGCGGACGCCTGATTGCAAGAACCAGGAAGCGGCGGCGCCGTTATTCCCTCGGGTAGGATATCCGGATGGGCGCGGTCGTCTTTCTGTCGTTGCTCGCGTCGATCCCGGCGTGCGCTCTGGCGGCGTGGTTGTGGGCGTGTGTCGCCAAGGCCGCTTCGGCGGAGGAGGTTCGCGCTCGCATTTCGCGCGCGGCAATCTGGACGGCGCTGGCGCTAGCCTTCCAGGCGCTGTCGTTCCTCGGCACGGCCGTAGTGGCGCTCACCAGCTGAGCGGCCCTCAGAACGCCACATGCCCGCCCATCGGCTCGATCAGCAGCCGGTTCACATAGACGTCGAAGGCAGCCGCCGCGACCGGCACCGGGGCCGCGTAGCGGAACGCGAACACCGGCAGGATCGAGTACTGCGCCTGGAGGATCAGGCGCGGCTTGTGGGTGACGACGCCGCCGCGATGAACGCCGACGGTGTCGGCCATGAAGGTGGCGCCGCGCGGGCCGGTGACGGTCTCGATCCGGTCCCGCCCAAACTCAGCTTCGACCTCGCTGTGCGTATAGACGCTGGCGCGCCAGGCGAACCCCTGCCGATGTGAACCATGGACGTAGCTGTGCGGGCCCGAGCCTTCGTCGACGTCGGTCAGGTAGACGAACAGCTTGAGGAACCGCCAGTCGTCGATGTCGCGATGGAAGTTCTGGTAGCCGGCGACACCGTGCGCCGACGGGAACGACCAGCGGACGCCCAGGCTCGACAGCGTCGGCTTGCAGCCGATGTAGGCGGAGACGATCCGCAGCACCTCGGGCGAGTTGACGATTTCCATCAGCCCCGGGCAGGCGACGACGGTCTTTAGGTCGTAAGCCGCAGACGGCGCCCCCGCCGGAAGATCGCTCAACGCGAAACGGCGCCCGTCGGGCGCGAGCACGGGCTGAGCGGCGAAGTAGTCGTACATCTGCTGGATCTGAGGCGCGCTGGCCAAGGGCGGCAGGTGGGCGACGCCCACCTCACGCAGCGCCTCGAGCGCTCGTGTGACAAGCGGCTCGGCCGGCGCTACTCGAGCTTCCCGTTGGCCAAGGTTGACGGCTGCGGCGAGGAACCGGGCGATGGTGCGCCGCGGCGATGGCCAGCTGACCATGCGCTGCAGATAGTAGAGGGCGGCCTGCGCGGGTTGAAATCCCGGCCCGGGTTGGAGGCGTGCGTATGGGATCATCGCAAGTCGCCGCTTTCTCAACTTGCCCCAGGGGCCTGAATATTGATACACTAATCCTTCTACCTTTAATAGAAAATTTCGGAGATGTTCGATCTCGGCCCGAGTATCTCGATTTCTCGCTCCAGATATTTGTTGCGGTGCGAGAAGCCCACCGTAACCAGCCTTTTCAACTCTTAACTTTTGTTGGTTTTCGGAGCGATGTGCTGCATCGAATGCAGGGCGGCCAGCTATCAGCGGGCTGGCGGCTCAGGCGTCTGCATGGAGACAACTTCGCGGCTCGCGCGACGAATGCCGCGATCGCCTGTCCCTCGATCTCGCCTGAGGACATGCGGATCCAAAGGTAATTCGCGGCGGGTTCGGGACGAACTATCCTGGAGCGACGAACGATGTCTTGGACTGGCCTCGCCGCGGCTGCGACGATCCTGATCCCGGCGCATGCCCTGCCGCCCGATGGCTGTCCGACCACGCCGGCTATCTGGTGAGCCACCGGATCAGCGGGTTCGGCGGAGGCCGGGACGCCGTGCCCACGGGGCCGCCGCCGCGCTGGCCGCCCGCAAGCCTGGTGGGTCGGCAATGGGAGCGCTGACGGCCATGGACCGGGATGGCGCGCGTCGGGCGGCCGGCCCCGCCTTGGGGCTGATCCCGGCGCTGGCGCGACGATCGCTGGCGCGCCGCTGCCCTATGCGGCATGGGAGGCGCCGGTGCGGCGCGCGGGGTTCGCCTACGCGGTCGGCGAGAGGGCCGAGTCCGTCGCGTTCGCCAGCGAGCAGCCCAAGGAATGGTCAGCCATCGGATCGAGCGGGCCCGGCGGCCGGTCCGGCAAGGGGCGCGGCCTCAGAGCGGGATTGCGCGTCCGGCTGGTGAGCGGCGATCTCCTCGGGCGCGGCCCAACTTCGGCCAAGACCCTCGGCCACTGAACCGACCCGACGTCCTGGCGCGACGCGCCGAGTGAGGAGATGCGGATATGATGATGCGCGACCTGGCGATTGGCGCGTTCGTGACGGCGGTGGCGGCGAGCTCGGCGTCCGCCGCCTCGATCGACCTAAGCCAAGACATCCAGGCGCGCGGCGCGAAGCCGGATTGGAGCGTGACGGTCGCGAACGGAACCAAGGTGACCCTGAGCCGGCGAGGCAACCCCGTGGTTCAGGCGACCGCGCCCGGCGCGGCGATCTCGCCGGGCGGCGTCACCCTCGCGGCCAAAACCGCCGACGGCCAATCGGTGAGCGTCAGTCTGAAGACCAGCGCCTGCACGCTCGCCGGCAAGGCCTATCCGATGAGCGCCGAGGTCACCCTGGGCGCGGAGACGCTGAAGGGGTGCGCCGCTCCCAAACCCTGAACGGCCGCCGGAGCGCCTCCTCATTCCGGTAGGCTGCGGCGCGGACAGCGACTAAGGTCGCCGTCCGGAATTGAGTTACACAAGACGTCACGATGAAACATCTGCTGGCGGGCGTCGCGGCGGCCCTTTCGATCGCAGCGGCGGCGCAAGCCGCCGATCCCGCGGTCTCGACGGCGCGCATGGCCGAAAACATCCGCGTGCTGTCGTCCGACGCCTTCGAGGGGCGGGAGCCGGCGACGCCGGCCGAGACCAAGACCGTCGACTACATCGTCCGCCAGTTCCAGGCGGCGGGGCTGCAGCCAGGTGGAGATCAGCGGGCCGATGGCCAGCGCGCCTGGACCCAGGACGTGCCGCTGGCTCGCTTCTCCATCGCCGGGCCGGTGAAGATCGCCACGGGCGGTCAGGCCTGGACGCAGGGGCAGCAGGTCGCGATCCGCGCCAGCGAAACCGGCGCCGATCACCTGCGGGTCGATGCTGCGCCGGTGGTCTTCATCGGCTACGGGACCAGGGCGCCGGAGCGGAACTGGGACGATTTCAAGGGCTACGACCTGCGCGGCAAGGTCGCCCTTGTGCTGGTCAACGACCCGGACTTCGAGGGCGGCGAAGGCGATTTCGGCGGCAAGGCCATGACCTACTACGGCCGCTGGACCTACAAGTTCGAGGAGGCGGCGCGGCAAGGCGCGGTGGGCTTCCTGGTGATCCACGAGACAGCGCCGGCGTCCTATGGCTGGGACACGGTCAGAGGGTCGAACACGAACGCCGTGTTCGACATCATCCGCAAGGACCCCAAGGCGGCGCACGCGCCCCTGGAAGGCTGGATCCAGCGCGACGCCGCCGCCGGCCTGATGACGCGGGCCGGGCTCGACTTCGACGCCCTCAAGGCGCAGGCGCAACGCCGCGACTTTCGTCCCGTGGAACTGAAGGGCGTGACCTTGTCGGTAGACGCGGTCGTGAAGGTCGAACGGGTGGTTTCGAAGAACGTCGTCGGCCTGCTGGCCGGCGCGAAGCGGCCGGACGAGCACCTGATCTACACCGCCCACTGGGATCACCTCGGCGTCGGCGAGCCCGACAAGAAGGGCGATCGGATCTACAACGGCGCGATCGACAACGCCTCGGGCGTCGCCGCCCTGATCGAACTCGCCAACCTCTACGCCACGGCGCCGCGGCCGCAACGCAGCGTCGTGTTCCTGGCGGTGACCGCCGAAGAGAAGGGGCTATTGGGCTCGGAGTATTACGCCTCGCAGCCCGTCTATCCGCTGGCCACGACGGTCGCTGACCTCAACATGGACTCCATGAACATGAACGGCCGCTCGCGCGACCTGTCGCCATCGGGCGATGCGCCGGCCACCTTGCAGGACGACCTCGTCCGCGTCGCCGCCAGTCAGGGCCTGCGGGTGAACCCCGATCCCAGGCCCGAGGCCGGCCATTTCTTCCGCTCCGACCACTTCCCCTTCGCCAAGCGCGGCGTGCCAGCGCTGTCGTTCGGCGGCGGCGTGGATCTGGAGAAAGGCGGCGCGGCCGCTGGCAAGGCCGCCAAGGACGGCTACGTCCGCGACCGCTACCATCAGCCCGCCGACGAGTTCGATCCGAACTGGGACTACAGCGGCGTGGCGCAGGAGATCTCCGTCTTCTACGCGCTCGGCCGCTCGCTCGCTGACAGCGCGGCCTGGCCGGCGTGGAAAGCCGGGGCCGAATTCAAGGCCGAGCGGGACAAGACGGCGGCGCTGCGGAAGTAGACCTGGCCGGCGGGAGCGCTAAAGCAACCGCATGATCGCCGACCCCGAAGCCTTTCTCGCCGACCGGGCAGGCGGGCGGCTGCCGCTGATCGCCGAAAGCTATCGGAGGCTGACTGGACGCCCACTGCTGAACGGCGACGACGGCCCGGCTGCGCTGTGGCGCGCGCCGCTGGTGATCCTCGCGCACGGGACGGAGCCCGCCCGCTGTTCTTCTGGCGTGGTCGCCTGGCGCTGGAGCTCCTCGAACTGAGCGCAGAGAAGCTTGCGGGGATGCCCTCGCGCCTCTCGGCCGAGACGCCCGATCGCGCGGCGCGGGCTCGCCTGCTGGACGCGGTGAGCCGGCAGGGCTTCATCGCCGACTATGCGGGGGTGCGTGTGGCGGCGTCAGGCCGGCGGTTTCGGATCGAGCGCGCGACGGTGTGGAATCTGGTCGACGCCGCAGGCGCGGCGCAGGGCCAGGCGGCCGCTTTCGCCGACTGGACCGCGCTCTCGCCTTCGCCTTGACACTCAGAGCGCGCGGATGCGGCGCAACGCGTCGGCGTTCTCGGTCAGCGCCCGGCGCTCGTTAATCTCGTGGTGCTGGCTGTGGCCGACAGACTTTTCGCGCGGCGGCGCGCCCTCGGGGAGGGGGGCAGCGCGGTAGTTCGCCTCGACGGCGATCGGATCGATTTCGGTCATGGGTGTAGCTCCCCGTCCCGGGAGAAGGAGCCGGACGTTAACATCGGGTAACCTTCAATGCCAAGTGGTGAAGACGGCATTTTCCCGCACGGCTGCGTGACCGCATCGAAAGGCCTGTAGGTTTCGATCGCGAACCGAGACTATCATAAATTGTTCTTCGGAATTAGGGTCGCTTTATCGGCATTTGCCGCCGACGGTGTATCTGCCGACGCGCCGGTGCAATTCGTGGAGGCGCCCCATGAAGGGCCGCCTTGATCCAGAGAACGCACTCGAAGCAGAGCTCGACGAGCTGCTCGAAAACCTGCGTCAGTTCAGTGCGTTCGAGGGTGTCTTCCGCCTGCGGGCTCTGATCGAAATCTCGCAGAAGCTCGATACCGAGGCGCTCGTTACCCTTGCCGCGCGATGCACCAACGTCCCGACGGGGAGGCGCAGTTCTAGCTGCTGCGCTCAAACCAGATCGGCCATGTCCCCCATGGCGCAGGTGAAGGGCCTTGCAGCAGAAATAGGACGTCCGCCGCCTGCGCGAGCGTCCAGTACGCCCCCGCTAGCGATTTGATCCAGCGTGGCGAGCACTCCCATCAACGCCTCGGCCGCAGCGGCGTGGTCTTGAGTGTTCGGGGCGCCGACCCCCGTTTGGCGCAACACCGCAGCTCGGCTAGCTTGGCCGCATGACGATCCTGCGACCGTTCCGCCACCTTTACGTTCAGGTGTTGACGGCCGTGGCGCTGGGCGTGTTGGCGGGCGCGCTGTGGCCGGCGTTCGGCGCATCGCTGAAGCCGCTGGGCGACGGCTTCATCAAGCTGATCAAGATGGCGGTGGCGCCGGTGATCTTCTGCACCGTCGCCGCCGGCATCGCGCGAATGCGCGACATGAAGGCGTTCGGGCGCCTCGGTGCGCGGACACTGGTCTACTTCGAAGTGGTGTCGACCGTCGCTCTAGTGATCGGCCTCGTCATCGGCAACCTGGTTCACCCGGGGAAGGGTTTCGACGTCGACCCCGCCCATCTCGACCCTTCGATCGGCGCCGGCTACGCCGCCAAGGCCGCGCACGGCGAGGGCCTGGCGGAGCATCTGCTCGGACTGATCCCCGACGCCTTCATCGGCGCCTTCGCCAAGGGCGACCTGCTGCAGGTGCTGGTGATCGCCGTCCTCACCGGCTTCGCTTGCACCAGGCTCGGCGCGCTCGGCGAGAAGACCGCCGACGTGCTGGAGCAGATCGGCCAGTTGTTCTTCGGGATCATCGGCATCGTCGTGAAGCTGGCGCCGATCGGCGCGTTCGGCGCCATGGCCTTCACCGTCGGCAAGTACGGCCTGACGTCGCTGTTGAATCTCGGCGCGCTGGTCGGGACCTTCTACGCGACGTCGGCGGCCTTCGTGCTGGTGGTGTTGGGCGCGATCGCCGCGGTCACCGGTTTCTCAATCTTCAAGTTCCTGGCCTACATCCGCGAGGAACTGCTGATCGTTCTCGGCACCTCGTCGTCGGAATCGGCGCTGCCGCAGCTGATGCTCAAGCTGGAGCGGCTCGGGGCGGGGAAGGCGACCGTCGGCCTAGTGGTGCCCACCGGCTACAGCTTCAATCTCGACGGCACCAATATCTACATGACGCTGGCTACCCTGTTCCTCGCCCAGGCGACCAACACGCCGCTGACCTTGTCCCAGGAGCTGACGCTGCTCGGCGTCGCCATGCTGACGTCGAAGGGAGCGAGCGGAGTGACCGGGGCGGGGTTCGTCACCCTCGCGGCGACGCTCGCCGTCGTACCCGCCGTGCCGGTGGCGGCGCTGGCGCTGCTGGTCGGCGTCGACCGTTTCATGAGCGAGTGCCGAGCGCTCACCAACTTTATCGGCAACGGCGTCGCCGCGCTGGCGCTCTCGCGCTGGGAGGGTGACCTCGATCGCGGCAAGCTGCGGGCCGAACTGGACCGCGGCCCGCTCTGGGCCGACACGCCCGTGCTTGCCGGCGTGGAGCGGGACGGAGGCTAGCCCTCGCCCCAGCTAGTGAAACAAATTGATCCCGGCGTTGAGGATCGCAGCCCACAGCGCGACCGAAACGGCCGAGACGACGAGGACCCCGACCGGACCCGGCAAGCGATGCTCCTCCGGGCTGGAAGAGACGTGATCGTCCGCAGGTTCCGCCGTGAGCGGCAGGTGAAGCTCTTCTTCGGGAGAGCTTCGAACATCCAAAGCCAGTTTGGCCATTTCTGATCTCTCGTGAGGTCCCGCCCCCCCTTGTCGTTTGGCAGGTCAGCCCGCGGGCACATCGATCCTTAATGATGTTTTAATTTTGTCACTCTTGACCTGCGCTGGGGCGTCTCTTTGCGGCAGCAGCCGCCCTAGCCTTGGGCCGGACCTCAAGTCCGGGGCCGTATGTCGCACGCCGGCGCGGAAACATCCGACGGCAAGAGCCGGCGGCGTCAACGCTGTTGCTGTTGAAAGTCATTCGCATTAATTAGCTTGGCCGCCGGAGTTGCGGACCATGGGAATGGTTTTGTCGGTGAGGGCTGGGTGCGGTTAGCGGAAGGCATGACGGCGTGGGCTGGGGGCGTGTCGCGGTGAAGGGCGACGCGCCTGCGGCGGGCGATCCGAAGGCGCGCGAGCGTGCGCGCCGCCGCGCCCAGGTGCGCGCCTCGATGCTGCGCCAGACGCTGCGCTGGCACTGGATCAGCGCCGCCATCTGCCTGGTGGGCATGCTGATGTTCGCCATCACCGGCTTCACACTGAATCACGCCGCCGACATCAAGGCCGCGCCCAAGCGCGTCGAGCGCACGGCGGTGCTGCCGCAGGATCTCCTGCGCCAGGTCCAGGCCGCGCGCACGTCGGGCGGCCCGCTGCCGCCGCCGGTGCGCGATTGGGCGCGCGCCTCTCTGAAGGCGCGAACATCCGCCGAGACGCCGGTCGAGTGGTCCGACGGCGAAGCCTTCGTCGATCTGCCGGGGCCAGGCGCCGACGCCTCGCTGAGCATCGATCTGGCGAAGGGCGAGGCGCGCTACGAGAAGACCAGCCGCGGCGCCGTCGCCTACCTCAACGACCTGCACAAAGGCCGCAACACCGGCGGCGCCTGGAAGCTGTTCCTGGACGTCTTTGTCCTGGGCTGCGTGGTGTTCTGCGTCACGGGCCTGATCTTGCTGCAGCTGCATTCCTGGCAACGCAGATCGACCTGGCCGCTGGTCGCCGCGGGTCTCGTGATCCCGCTGCTGCTCGCTCTGTTTCTCGTTCACGGAGGCTAGTTTCCATGTCGTCCAACCGCGTCCTCGCGAGCGCGCTCGCGCTCGGTGTCTCGGCGATCCCAGCCGCCGGGCAAGCGGCGCAGCTGGCGGTGAGTCTGGAGGTGCCGCAGCTGTCGGTGGCCGAGTATCACCGGCCCTACGTCGCTATCTGGATCGAGCGGCCGGATCAGAGCGCCGTGAAGACGCTGGCGGTCTGGTGGGAGAAGGACAAGCGCAACAACGAGGGCGCCAAGTACCTCGACGAACTGCGGCAGTGGTGGCGCAAGTCGGGGCGCAGTCTCGATCTCAAGGCCGACGGCCTGTCCGGCCCGACGCGGGCGCCCGGCAAGTATCAGCTCACCTTCTCCGGCGCCCAGCTCGCCGACCTGGCGCCGGGGACGTACAATCTGGTGGTCGAGGCGTCGCGTGAGACCGGCGGCCGCGAAGTGGTGCGCGCGCCCTTCGTCTGGCCGCCCAAGGCTGCACAGGCCGCCAAGCCCGCCGCCTTGAAGGGCGCGCGGGAACTCGGCGCCGTCACCCTCGCCGCCAAGCCATAGACCCAGGAAGGATCCGTCCCATGCTCGCCGCTCGCGCCGCCGTCCTGGCCTTAGGCCTCGCGCTCGCCGCCGCCCCCGCCGCCCAGGCGCACCGCGCCTGGCTCAAGCCGCAGACCACGATCCTGTCGGGCGAACAGGGCTTCGTCGCCGTCGACGCCGGGATCTCCGACGTCCCCTTCCTCGCTGACCACCAGCCGATGCGGCTGGACGGCTTGACGATCGTCGGGCCCGACGGCGTCGAGAGGGCGCCGCAGAATCCCGCGACCGGTAAGCTCCGCTCAACCTTCGACGCGGCCCTGCCCAAGCCCGGCACCTACCGCGTCGCCGCCGTCACCCAAGGGGCGATGGCGAGCTACAAGTTGGGCGAGGAGACCAAGCGCTGGCGGGGCTCGGCCGCGGAATTGGCGAGCGCCATCCCCGCCGGGGCGACCGAGGTCAAGGTTACCGAGAGCGTGCGCCGGATCGAGACCTTCATGACGCTGGGCGCGCCCAACGCCACGGCGTTGAAGCCGTCCGGCAAGGGCCTCGAGTTCGAGTTCATCACCCATCCGAGCGATCTCGCCGCCGGCGCGCCCGCGCAGTTTCGCCTGTTGCTGGACGGCAAGCCCGCCGCCGGCGTCGACGTCGACTTCGTGCTCGGTGAGACGCGCTATCGGGCGACCGGCGTCGAGCGGACGGTGAAGTCCGCCGCCGATGGTCGGGTGAAGATCACCTGGCCGGAAGCCGGAATGTATTGGGTCGAGGCGATCGTCCGCGACGACCAGGCCAGCATCCCGGGCGCCCAGCGCTCGGCGAGCTATGTCGCCACGCTCGAGGTGCAGCCGAACTGATGCCGATCCGGGTGGCGGTTCCGCTGAACTTGCCGCCCGAGGCCGGTCGGCCGCCGATCGGGAGCCGCGTGCGGCTCGGCGGGCCGACCATGGGCGTCGCTTGGACAGCGACCGCCGTCGCGCCGCCGCATCTGCTCGGCGGGCGCTTGCGCGACGCCGTGCAGGGCGCGGTCGACCAGGTCGTCGCCGAGATGAGCCAGTGGGAATCCGAGAGCGCGCTCTCCCGTTTCAACCGCGCGCCGCCTGGCTGGGTCGCAGCGCCCCCGGGGCTGTTGGCGGTGGTCGCAGCGGGGGTCGAGGTGGCGCGGGCGAGCGGCGGCGCGTTCGATCCGACTCTCGGCGCGCTCGTCGACCTTTGGGGATTCGGGCCTGCAGGCGCCGGCGCAGCGCCCGAGGCGGGCGCGCTGGCGGACGCCGCAATCGGCTGGGAGCTCATAGAGCTCGATTTGCAGGGCGGCCGGATCCGTCAGCCCGGCGGCTTGCGGCTCGACCTGGCCGGCATCGCCAAGGGGTACGGCGTCGACCGGGCCGGCGCGGCGCTGGCTGCGCTCGGCGTCCCGTCGTGGCTCGTGGAGATCGGTGGTGAGCTGCGCGGAGCGGGCGTCAAACCGAACGGCGAGCCCTGGTTCGTCGAAGTCGAGCGCGCACCCGGATCGGCCGATGCGGAGCTGTTGCGCGTCGCCGCCTACGGCCTGGCGGTCGCCTCGTCCGGGGACTGGCGCCGCGTGCTGCGCCGCAACGGCCGCAGCATCAGCCACACCATCGACCCGGTCACGCGCGAACCTCTCCGCAACGACCTCTCCGGCGTCACCGTGCTGCACGCCGAGTGCATGTACGCGGACGCCTGGTGCACGGCGCTGATGACGCTGGGTCTCGCCCGCGGCCAGGAACTTGCCGAGCGCGAAGGGCTCGCCACGATGTTCCAGCCTGCGGATGGAACCCCGCCGATGTTCAGTTCCGCGCTGCAGGCGATGCTGGAGTAACTCCTCTCCCTCTCGCTTCGCAGGGGAGAGGGGTCGCTCAGAAGAAGATCTTCCGCACACTCACCTTCACGCTGCGGCCGAGCGCGTCGAGATAGTCGGGCTGGTAGTTGATCGGCGTGAGGCCGGTCGCGTCCTTCACCGACATCTTGGCGTCGAATAGGTTGGTGACGACCAGAGTGACGCGCATGCCGCGCAGCACCGGGTACTTAGCCACCCACTCGCGTTGCGCGGCCAGATTAGCGAACAGGCGCAGGTCGACGGTGGCGAGGTCGGAGAAGCGCAGATCGCTCGCCGCGCCCGACGCGCCGGCGTTCACCCGGGTGGCGCTGCGCCAGTTCCCGCTCAGCCGTGCGCCCAGACCGCGGCGGGTGACGCCGGCCTGCACCTCCACCTCGTGCTCCGGCTGGCCGCCGGCGGCGTTCAGCGCGGCGCCGTCCAAGAGGTCGAGCGGCGCCAGGCCGTCGCGGATCAGCACCTGCTCTCGCAGATGGATGGTGTGGTAGACGGCGAACTGGATGCGCGTCGCGCCGGGGCCGCCGCCGCGCCCCAACCCGCCGGGGCCGAAGCCTCCGCCGCCGAAGCCGCCCGGCCCGCGCCCGCCGCCGAAGCCGCCCCCGAAGCCAGGTCCGCCTTGAGCCGGCGCGGCGCCAGGCTCGGGCGTCTGGCCCGCCATCCGCGGCTCGGCGCCTGGCGGACGCTCGCCGGGCGGCGGGCCGCCGGGCAGCAGCTCCGCGCCCGGAGGGCCTTCGCCCGGTCCGCCCTGCGCAGCGCGTCGGTCTGTCCTGGGCGGCGGGCGGCCGATCTGGCGCGAGAAGTTGAGGCCCCAGCGGATCTGGTCGCTTTCCTGGCGCGCGAAATTCACCGGCCGGGCGTCGACGCGCAGCAGCGTTCCGTCCGCATCGCGGACGAAGCGATCCGGGAACGCCGCCTCGATCTCCGCCGTCGCCGCCGGGAAGGCGGCGATCGGATCGTCGATCCGGGTGCGCAGATAGGTTCCGACGAAGGTGAGGCCGTTCACCTGAGGGGGCTTGAGCGTCACCTGCGCCTTGAATACGCGGCGGTCCTCGGCGGCGAGGTTCGGATTGCCGCCGGTCAGCCGGGTGACGTCGACCGTCTCTCCACGGACGAAATCGAAGACACGTGCATCTGGCGTGGCGATCACTGGGCCGCCCAGCTGCTGCATGGTCGGCGCGCCTTCCTGGCCGGTCATCGAGACCACCAGGCTGAGCGGCTGGATCGGCGACCAGGTGACTCCGTAGCCGAGGGTCGTCAGCTCGCCGAAGTCGGACAGCGAGTTCAGCGCTACGTTGAGGTTGGCCGACAGATTGCCCAGCGCGGGCAAGACGCCCGCAGCGCGCTTGGCGATCGGCACGTCGAGATTGAACTGCGCCTTGTTCGTGCCGCGCCAGAGGTCGTCGCTGGCCTCGACGCCGGCGCGGCGCGTCTCCGAGGCGAGCCTTGCGCCCTCCGATCCCAGCTTCACCGATGCCGAGATGTCTCCCGCGGGCAGATGCAGCAGGGTCCCGTTCAGCAGCAAGTCGATATTGCCGGTGTCGCTGACCGACCGCGCGCGGTCGGTCACGAAGCTGGCAAAGGGAAGTGGGCCGAACGGGTTGAACGTCGGGTCCAGCGCGTCGAGCTGCGCCTGCAGCCCGGTCGCGTCGACGCCGCGGTCGGTCAGGGTGCGCGTGACGCCGTGGTCGTAGTTGCCGGTCACAGATAGTCGCCAGGAGCTCACCTCGCCATTGACGGTGAAACCGAGATGCCCGGTCCCCGAGCGGGTGTTCTGCTCCAGGGCGCCCAGGTCGCCGCGGTAGCGATAGAGCGCCACGTCGTCGGCGAACGGGGAGAAGGGATCTCCGGTGGGGATCGTCAGCAGGGTGCGCGCAGGACCCAGCAGGGCGGTGCTGTTGGAAAGCGTTCCGCTCAGATTGAGCGTGCCGGAGAATTTGTCCGTGAGTGGTTTGCTGAAGACGGCGTTGACCGAGAGTTGTTGGGTGCGCGGCAAGAGGCTGCGCTGGTCTTGCACGTCGCCGCTGTCCTGCGCCCCGCCGAGGCTGGCGAAGTCGGCCAGCGTCGCCGCGCCTTGCGTCGCCTGCGCCGGTACGCCGCTGACCGTCACCGGCCGGCCCACCAGGGCGCCGAGCGCCGGATCGATCTCGCCGCCGGGCGTCGCCGAGGTGACGTTGCCGGTCAAACCGTAAGGCCCGCCGGCGTCGTTACTGACCAGATTGCGATCACTCTCCAGCAACGCGTCGCTGTGCTGATAACGCAGCGCGAAATTGAAGCGGCCGTCGCGGTTGATGCGGAAGTCGCTGGCCTCGAGTTGCTCACTGGCCTGACCGCCAGCGGTTGGGGCCGAAAGGCCGGCCTCGCCGGTCTTGGCGCGGAAGCGCTGGCGCAGGACGATGTTCACCACCTTCTGCTCTGCGGTGTAGCCGTACTTGAGCGCCACCTCCTCGGGCAGCACCTCGACGCGTGCGATCGCCTCGGTGGGGATGTCGCGGGTCTCGCCCATGCCGGAGATCCGCCGGCCGTTCAGGAGCACGACGGGCGCGCCGCCGCGGCCGCTGGCTGTCTGCGGCGCCAGCTCCTCCAGCAACTCGTTGACCGAGCTCACGCCGAGCGCTCGCACGTCGCCCGCGCTGAAACTCGCCTCCGGCGGAATGTCGCCGACCACCGAGCCGCGCGGCTTCTGGCCGGCGGTGACGGTCAGCTCGTCGACTTCGGTCTCCACGGCGGCCGGATCGGCATTTGAGGCGGCGCGGCCGGCGGCCTCGCGCGCCTGGGCGTGAAGCATCGACGGGGTGATGCAGCAGAGAACGCCCAGCAGGGCTGCCTTACGAGACATATCGCTCTCGATCATGGCGCGGCCGAAGCGGCGCGCGCGCTTAGGGAGGAAGCTTCGCCTTGCTTGAACGCAGCCTGACGACATGTCCGGCGCGCCTGCGCAGCGCTTAGCCGCTTTTTTGCGAATGATTATCATTGCGTAGCTTCAATTGAGAAACTAAGAACGATTCTCATTATTAATTACAATGTGAGGTCGTGGGTAAATGACGGTGCTCTCTAAGAGGGGCTCGGGGATCACGGCGCGTCGCACGCGCGCGTTCGGGATGGCGGTTGGGGGCCTAGCCGGCTTGTCCATCGCCAGCGCGACGGATGCGGCGGAAGCGGTGGCCACGGCCGGCGCCGAGGCCGAGGCGGAGGCGACGACGGTTTCCGGTGTCGACGTCGAGGCCGGCAATATGAAGCTTTCCAATCCGAAGCTCTCCGCCGAGCCGCTGAACAATCCTCAGACGGTGACCGTAGTCTCGCGCGGGACGCTGGAGGCGCAGAACCTGCTTTCGCTGCGCGACGTGCTGACCATCGTGCCCGGCATCACCTTCGGCGCCGGCGAGGGCGGCGGCGGCTTCGGCGACAGCATCAACCTGCGCGGCTTTTCGGCCAACAACGACATCACCTTCGACGGGGTGCGCGACAGCGCTCAGTACAGCCGCTCGGATAGCTTCAACATTGAGCAGGTGGAGGTGACAAATGGCGCCAACTCCGTCTACTCGGGGGCCGGCTCGGTCGGCGGCACGATCAACATCGTCAGCAAGCGGCCGACGGCGCAGAACCGCACCGTCGTCACCGGCGCGATCGGGACCGAGGGCTACTATCGCGGCACGCTCGATGCGAACCGCCTGATCGGCGACAACGTCGCCGTGCGGCTGAACGCGATGCTGCATCGGAACGACGCGCCCCGACGCGACGTCGAGCACTTCAAGCGCTGGGGCGTGGCGCCCTCGATCACCGTGGGGCTGAACGGCCCGACCCACTTCACCGTGCTCTATCTGCACCAGGAGGATCGCAACCTCCCGCAGTACGGCGTGCCCTTCTACAATGGCCGCCGCGTGCGGGGCGTCTCGTCCGGGAACTACTACGGCTATTCGAACATCGATAAGCAGAACCAGAACGTCGACATGCTGACCGGCGTCATCGATCACGACTTTGGCGGCCGCGTGACCCTGCGCAACCTGGCGCGCTACCAGAAGGTCACCCAGGTGACGGTCGTCGACCCGCCGCAGGGCGTGTTCTGCCTGGCCGATCGCCTGAAGCCCGTGGGCTGGAGCCAGTCGACCACGGCGATCAACCTGACCGGCTATGCGGCCTGCACCGGGACCGATCCGGCGCCCGGCTTCTATGCGCCGAGCGGCCCGCGCGGGAGCCTGCGCGACACCAAGAACACCCTGCTGCACAACCAGACAGACCTGACGTGGGACGGCGAGTTCGCCGGCATGCGTCACACCCTGGTGGCCGGCGCGGCCTTCTTCCACGAGCAATTCCGGCTCGACACCGGCAATCTGCTGCGGGCCGCGACCGGCGCCACCGTTGCGCTGCCGCCGGTGAGCATCGCCAATCCGAACACGATCTATTCGGGGCCGATCAACTTCATCCGCTCGAGCAAGCAGTTCGGCTCGCGCAGCAACCAGGCGGTCTATCTGTTCGACAACGTCGTGCTGAACGACCGGTGGTCGATCAACGGCGGCGTCCGTTGGGAGCACAATTCCGGCTGGAACCGCACCGACACCTACTCGACGGTGGCCGGGCCGACGTTGGGCGCGCTAACGCCCGGGCCGCAGTTCAACAACAGTGAGGACCTGCTCACCTACCGCATCGGCCTGGTCTACAAGCCGGTCCCCAACGCCAGCCTCTATCTCGCCTACGCCAACTCCAGGACGCCGTCGCAGGCGACGGTCAACGGCTCGGGCGCCTGCACCGCGGCGACTTGCACCGTCGATCCGGAAAAGGCCCGCAACATCGAGCTGGGCGCCAAGTGGGACGTAGCCGGACGATTGTCGCTGACCGCGGCGGTCTTCCAGAACGATCGCACCAACTACAAGGTCCCGTCCGGCGACCCGACGATCCCGGCGCAGCAGACCGACGGCGAGGCGCGTGTGCGTGGGATCGCGCTGGGCGCGTCCGGGAGGATCACCGACGAATGGGCGATCTTCGCCAACTACACCTACCTCGACAGCGAGGTGCGTCGCGGCGTCTCCAAGCTCTCGGCCAGCCAGGGGCTGGACTTCACCAACGGCGATCCGCTGACCAATACGCCCAAGCACGCGTTCAGCCTGTTCACCACCTACGACCTGCCGCATCGGGTGCAGGTGGGCTACGGCGTGACCTACCAGGGCAGCTACTACCTGACCCAGCACGGCCAGATCACCGGCTCGGTTCCGCCGGAGCGGACCACGATCCCGCTGGTGAAGACCGAGGACTATTTCGTGCACCGCCTCGTCGTGACCTGGACGGCGACGGACCAGCTGCAGCTGCAGCTCAACATCAACAACGTGCTCGACGGAGAATACTACGTGCGCGGACGGAACAACGGCTGGGCGACGCCCGGCGATGCGCGCAACGCCGTGCTCACGGCCAGCTACCGGTTCTGATCTCCTTCTCGACCGATCAGAGCCCGTCAGGCGCCCGCGTCCTCCTCCGCGAGCGCCTGACCCATTTCGGGGCGCCGGAATGGAACCTGCTTCGCGGTCCTCGCGTTAAGCGTCGTTGGTCGTACGACCAAGCTCGGCCGTAAGGGCGGGCGCAGTACGTCGGGGGTTGCATGGCACTGGTGAAACGCGCCGCGCTGGGAAGGTCGCCCAGCGTGGCGAACGTCAAGGGCGCGCCCGAGCCGCCGGCGGTGAAGCCGCCAACTGCCGTGGTGGGGGCGAAGCCCAGACGCATCAGCGGCAAACGTCAGACGGCGGGCGAGCGCGTGGCTGCGGCGACGCTGCAACTTGCCGGCGGGGTGGCGCAGTCCGCCGCCGCAGCCGAGCAACTCCGCCGGGCGATGGAGCAGATCGCGACGGCGGCGGAAGAGGCGGCCGGCGCGGCGCACGAATCCCTCGGCGCTGTCGGCAATCTCTTCGAAGGCTTCAATGACGCGCGCCGGCAGGCGACGGAATCACAGCGCGCCTCGGAAGGCCTGCAGACCCTGCTCGCCGAGGCGGCGTCGCAAGTCGAGGCCTCGATCGAGGCCATCCAGCGCAACGCGGCCCGCCAGCTGGCGTCGGTGCAGATCGTCGCCGCGCTGCAACGCGGCGCGGGCGAGATCAACCAGACCGCGGCGACGGTGACGGAGATCTCTGATCAGACCAACCTGCTGGCATTGAACGCCGCCATCGAGGGTGCGCGGGCTGGTGATGAAGGGCGTGGCTTCGCGGTGGTCGCCGACGAGGTGCGCACGCTTGCCGTCGAAGCCGAGGCGAGCGCCGCCGCCATCCAGCGCGCCACTGACGCGATCGCCCGCGAAGTTGGGCTTCTGGCGGAGCGGTTGAAGGCTGCCTCGGATCTCGCCGCGCGCGAGGCCGAAACGGGGAGGGTGATGGCGGAGGACCTGTCGAGCCTGCGCGGGGAGATCGTTGTGATTTCCGAGGGCGCCCAGGCCGTGCTGGTGGCCGCCGTGGAGGCGGAGGGGGCGGCCCGCGAAGCGCAGCGCGGCGCCGAGGCGGTGTCCAGCGCCGCCGAGCAACAGGCTGCTGCAGCCGCGGAGGCGCAGCGCGCCGTGGAGCAGCAGGTCGCCGCGCTCGAAGAAAGCCAGCGTACCGCCCAGGCGCTCGCCGACCTGGCGGAGCATCTGGTGGGCGAGGCCGCCGACGTCACGCGCGCCCAGGATATCGGTGTGGCCGCCGAGCAGCTCTCCTCGGCGGTGCAGGAGCTTTCCAGCGCGGCGGGCGAGATCCTCACCGCCCTGGACCAGATCAGCCGGGGCGCGCAGTCGCAGGCCGCGGCCGCGGCGCAGTCGCAGGCGGCGTTGGGTCAGATCCGGCGCTCCGCCGAGATCTCACGCTCGACCGCGGTCGCCGCTGTCGAGCGCGTCCGGACGCTGCAGTCCGGACTTGGAAGCGGACGCGAGCGGGTGCGCGCGCTCTCAACCGGCGTCGCGACCGCCCTGGCGGAGACCCGCACGACCGTGGAGAGCCTGGCCAGCCTCGAAGGTGAAGCCCGCCGCGTCGAACGGCTGGTCGACACCGTGGTGCTGACCGCGGCGCAGATCCGCATGCTGGCGGTGAGCGGCGCCGTCGAGGCGGCCCGGGCCGGCGACAAGGGCCGCGGCTTCGCCAACGTCTCAGTCGACATCCGCACCCTGGCGCGCGACGCCGCCGGCAACGCCGATCAGGCGAAGGACGCGGTGCGCGCGATCCAGGCGCAGATCGGCGTTGTCCGCCGCGACCTGGAGCAGATCGGCGCCGTCGCCGAAGCCGAGGTGCTGCGCAACACCGCGCTCGATCAGCGGCTCGGAACGCTCGAGGTCGAAGCGTCGACCGTCGCCCAGGCGGCGATAGGCATCGAGGCCGGCGCCGCGCAGATCCTGTCGGCGGCGGATGAGGTGCTCCGCGGCGCGCAGCAGATCTCCGTCGCGGCCGATCAGGCTGGTGCGGCCGCGGCGCAGTCGGCGACAGCCGCGCGGCAGCAGTCGCAGGGCGCCGAAGGCCTGGCCGCCGCCATCGAGGAGATCGCCTCGCTCGCCGATGCCCTGCAGGCGGCGGAGGCCTGATGGCCGCGGCCGCCGCACGCCAGACCCGGGTGCTGACCTTCGCGGTCGGCGGTCGCGACTTTGCGGTGGAAGCCGCCGCGGTGACCGAGGTCGCGCCGACCCCTCCGGTCACACGCGTGCCGCAGTCGCCCGCCGCGCTGAAGGGCGTCGCCAACATGCGCGGGCGCGTGCTGCCGATCCTGGCGCTCGACCGAGTGCTGGATGACGTCGGGCCGAGCCGCGGTGGACGGATCATCGTGCTCGGCGGCGACCAGCCGCTCGGCCTGATGGTGGACCGAGTGGGCGCGATGCGGCAGGTCGAGGCGCCCGGCGGCGGCGAGCACTCTCTGGCCGAGCTGCTCGACACCGAGGAGGGTCCGACGCGCCTGCTGCGCCTGTCGTCGCTCATCGCGCGTGCGTTCGGCGGCGTCGGCGCGCGGCGGTCGGACGCTCGTCGCGCCGCCCGAGCGGTGACGACGGCCGCCGCCGAAGTCGAGCAATTGGCGTTTCTGGAGTTCCGCCTTGGCGGCCAGGCCTATGCGACGCCGCTCGACCAGGTCCGCGCGGTGATCGCCGCGCCCGAGCCGCAGGCGTTACCCGGCGCCGACGCCGCCATGCTGGGGGTCGTTTCGGTGCGCGACCGGCTGCTGCCGGTCGTCTCCGGCGCGGCCGTGCTGGGGCTCCCGGCCCAGCCGCTGCAGAAGCGTTCGCGGATCCTGGTGCTGGCGATCGGCGAAGCCGAAGCCGGACTGCTGGTGGATGAGGTGCGCGGGGTCTTGCGCGCGCCGGCCGATCGGCTGGTGACGGTCCCGCCGCTGCTGAACCGGGCCGCCGGCGAAGCGAAGATCGAGTCCATCGTCCGCGCGGGCGATCTCCTGGTCTCGGTCCTGCCGGCCAAGCGCCTGCTCGACGAGGCGACGATCCGGGGCCTGCTGGCGGAAGGCGCCGGGCGCGGCACGGAGGCGGAGGTGCAACAAGGAGAGGGCGTGGTGCAGCGAGTCCTGCTCTTTCGTCTCGGCGACGAGATCTACGGCATGCCCATCGAGCAGGTGGACTCCGTGCTGCAGGCGCCGGCCAACATCACCCGGGTGCCCAAGGCGCCGGCCTTCGTCGCGGGCGTGATCCATCATCGCGGGAGGATCGTGCCGCTCGTGGACCAAGCGGTGCGGTTCGGTGCTCAGATCGCCGCCGGCGAGCGCCGTCGCGTGATCATCGCCACCCTCGACGACGTGACCGTGGGATTCATCGTCGATGCGATCGAGCAGATCGTCGCCTTCCCCGAGACGCAGCTGCAGCCGACGCCGGAGCTGGCGGCGGGCGACCCATCAGTCTTCGATCGGGTGGCGAGCGTCGAGCACGACGGCCGGCTGGTGCTGCTGGTCGACCCGCGGCAGCTGCTCGACCAGGCCGAGCGCGATCTCGTCCGGTCCTTGGCCGAGACCGCGTCGACCTCGTGATCAGGCTGCTCATCGTCGACGATTCACCGCTGATGCGGCGGCTGCTGGGCGAGCTGTTCGCGGCGGAGGCGGACTTCCAGGTAAGCGTCGCGCGCAATGGCGCGGAGGCGCTGGAGGCACTGCGCAACGAGCGCCCCGACGTCATCACCCTCGACATTCAGATGCCGGAGATGAACGGGTTGGACTGCCTCGACCGCATCATGCTGGAGCGGCCGACGCCGGTGGTGATGGCCTCGGCGCTGACCGTCGAAGGCGCGACCGAGGCGCTGACGGCGCTTGAGCTGGGCGCGGTGGAGGTGATCGCCAAGCCGGCTGGCGCCCTCTCGCTCAGCATGGACGAGTTCGGCCCGGTGTTGGTGGCCAAGGTTCGGGCCGCCGCCGCCGCCCGCATTCCCAAGGCGCGACGGCTTCGCGACCGCGTCCGCGCCCAGGTCCAGGGCCGCGAAGTGACCCCGGCGCGCACGCCACCGCGCGTGCACGCGGCCTGCCGACCGGCGGCGGCCTACCGCAGCGGCGCCGGGCTGGTGATCCTGGGTGCGTCCACCGGTGGACCGCCGGCGCTGGATGCGGTGCTCTGCGCCCTGCCAGAGGATTATCCGTGGCCGGTGGTCATCGCGCAGCATATGCCCGCCACCTTCACCGGCGCGCTGGCCAGGCGGCTCGACGGCTTGACGGGGCTCACGGTGCGAGAGGTGGTGGGGCCGACGGTGCTGCAGCCGGGCTGCGCCTACCTGGCGCGCGGGGACGCGGACATGATCCTGAGCCTCCGGCGCGAAGGCCTCGTCGCGCTGGGCGCGCCCGCCGACCCGGCGCGCCGCTGGCATCCCAGCGTTGATCGGCTGGTCGAGAGCGCCATGGCCGCGTTGCCGCCCGAGCAGATCATCGGCGTGCTGATGACCGGCATGGGCAACGACGGCGCCGGCGCCATGGGCCGGCTGCAGGCGGCGGGCGGGCGCACCATCGCCCAGGACGAGGCCAGCTCCGTGGTTTGGGGCATGCCGGGCGAGCTCGTGCGCAGCGGCGGCGCCGGGCGGGTCGAGCCCATCGAGCACATCGGCCGCGCGCTGATCGAAGCGGTGACGACGTGAGCCGCCGGTCGCGAGAGGACTTCAGGCTGGCGCCCGACGACCTCGCGCGCTTCTGCGAGTTTCTGTACCGCCGCACGGGCATGACGTTCGGGGAGAGCAAGCGCTACTACATCGACCGGCGGGTCGGCGAGCGCATGGCCAACACCGGAGACATGGCCTTCAAGGACTATTTCGCGCGCCTGCGGTCGCAGCCCAGCGAACTCGAGGCGGCGATCAACGCCTTCACCGTGAACGAGACCTACTTCTACCGCGAGCTGCACCAGCTACACGCGCTCTCCGAACTGATCCTGCCGGAGATCGTCAAAAGCAAGCAGCCCGGCGACCGCGTCCGCCTCTGGTCGGCGCCCTGCGCGACGGGCGAGGAAGCCTATTCGATCGCCATCTGGTTGCTCGAGAACTGGCTGATGGTCGACGCCTACAACGTCGAGATCGATGGCTCGGACATCGACACCCTGGCGTTGGCCGAGGCTCGGCAGGGCCGTTATGGCGCGCGGTCGCTGTCGCGGCTGCCGCCCGAAGCGCTGGCCGCCTACTTCGAGCCGGAAGTGGACGGCGAGCGGGTCATCATCCGCGACCTTCGCGAGTCGGTGACCTTCGCGCCCGTGAACCTGATCGACCGCGCGGGAATGGAGGAGTTCGGGGCCTTCGACGTGATCTTCTGCCGCAACGTGCTGATTTATTTCGACGACGCGGCACGCCGCACGGTGGCCGAGAATCTCTATGCTAGCCTCGCGCCTGGCGGCTTCCTGTGCCTGGGGCACACCGAATCCATGGCGCGCATCGACGATCGTTTCCTCGTGCGGCGGCTCGGCGACACCTCGGTCTATCAGCGGGCGCCGTCATGATCGACCGCGAGCTCATCGAGGCCTTCCTCGTCGAGGGGCGCGAACTGGTCGCCCGCGCCGGCGCCGACCTGGCCATGCTGGCGCGCGATCCCGCCGAAGCGCAGGCGATCGATAGCTTGTTCCGCTGCCTGCACACGCTGAAGGGCTCGGCCGGGCTGTTCGACCTGGCCGCGCTCACGCGCTTGTTGCACGCCGCGGAGAGCCGCCTGGAAGGCGTGCGGGCGGCGCGCCGCATCGAGCCGGACTCCGCGATGGAGATCACCGCGGCGCTGGATCTGACCGAGGCATGGCTGGATGAGTTGGAGCGTGACCGGCCGCCAGGCGCGGAACTGCTCGGCGAGACCATCGCTTTGGCGGCGCGGTTCGAGGCCGCGGATCAGGCCGCAGATCGACCTTCCGCCGCGCCGGAAGTCGCCGCAGGCGCCGCCACGCCCGCCTGGGCCGAGGCGCTGCTCCCGCAGGCCGACAGCGAGGAAGCACGCGTGGCGGTGCGATATCGGCCGGCCGCCGACGCCTATTTCCGGGGCGAGGATCCGGTCGCCGTCTTTCGCAATCTGCCGGAGCTGCGCGCCGTCTCCATCGGCCTCGCCGACGTGGAGCGGTCCAAAGGACCCTACGATCCGTTCCGCTGCCGGCTCGAACTGACCGCGGTCTGCGTGGCCCCGGAGTCCGAGGTCCGTGCGGCGCTGCGCCTGGTCGGCGATCAGGCGGAGGTCGTGACGATTGCCGCCGCGTCGCGCGGCGCAGCCGAAGCCGCTACCGCCGCGCGCACCGTGCGGGTCTCGGCGCCCCGCCTGGACGACGTCGCCGCGCTGGTCGACGAACTGGTGATCGCCCGCAACGCCCTGGACCACGTCGCCGGCCGCGTCGCCGCCGCCGTGAGCGATCCCGACCTCCTGCGCGAGCTCGCCCGGCGGCAAGGGAGGCTGGAGAGCCTGGTCGCCGACCTGTACGGGGCGGTGACGGACCTGCGGCTGGTCAGCTTGCGGGGCCTGTTCGCCCGTTTTCCGCGCCACGTCCGCGAGCTCGCCGCGCGGCTCGGCAAGGCGGTCGACTTCCAAGTCGAGGGCGACGACGTGGTCCTCGACAAGTCGGTCGTCGAGACCCTCTACGAGCCGCTGCTGCACCTGCTGCGTAACGCCGTCGACCACGGCGTAGAGACGCCGGAGGCCAGGCGCGTGGCAGGCAAGGCGGAGCGGGCGCAACTGCAGCTTTCGGCGCGCCGCGTGGGCGATGCGGTGGTGCTGGCCGTCGCCGACGACGGTGGCGGCGTGGACACTGTCGCTGTGCGTGAGGCGGCGGTTGCGCGCGGTCTGCTCGCGGGGTCCGCGGCGCCCGCCCTGGCGGAAACGGACGCCGCGCGCCTGGTGTTCGCCCAGGGCTTTTCGACGGCGCGAGACGTGAGCGACATCTCAGGGCGCGGGATCGGCATGGACGCCGTGCAGGCCACGATCCTGCGCCTGGGGGGGCGCGTGGACCTGGACAACCAGCCGGGGCGGGGCTTGACGGTCAGCCTCACCCTGCCGGCCCGCGTGGTGCTGGCGCGCGTGCTAGTGGTCGAAGTGGCCGGCCAGCGGTTCGGCGTACCGCTGGACGCGGTGGCCGAGACGCACCGGGTGCGGCGGGACGAGGTGACGGCCATCCGCGCCGGTCGCGCCTATGTCCGGCGAGACACCGTGATCCCGATCCTGCGGCTGCGCGCCCTCCTCGGCCTGCCGCCGGCGGACGACCCGCCGGCCTTTCCGGTGCTCACCCTGGCGGCGGCCGGCCAGCCGGCGGCGGTGCAGGTCGACGCCCTGGCCGAACGTCTCGACGCGCCTTTGCGGCCCCTGGATGGGCTGCTCAGTGGTTATCCAGGCATTGTCGGCAGCATCCTGCAGGGCGACGGCGAGGTGCTGCTGGTGCTCGATCTGGCGGAGCTATGCTCATGACCACCCAATTGGACGGCGACGTCATCCGCCTGGAAGGCGACTGCCTCGTCGAAGAGGCCGAGCACCTTGCGGCCCTGCTCGACGGGCAGACTGAGCGCGTGGTGGACCTCTCCGCCTGTCGGCAAATGCACGGAGCGGTGCTCCAAGCGTTGCTATGGTACGGGCCGACGTTGCGGGGCGCGCCCGCCGACCCATTCCTTCGGGAATGGAGACTACCAAGTCTAGAGATGCGTTGGAGAGAGGATTGAGACCAGAATCCATGATCTGCAAATGCGTAAAACGGCGCGCCGCGCGCCGGCAAGCCGCCGGAGGCCGGGGATGACGGTCTCCGTGCTCATGGTGGACGACAGCAAGCTCGCGCGTATTGTCGTCGGCAAAGCGATCGCGGCATTGCAACCCGAATGGACGCGCCTTGAAGCCGGATCGGCCGATGATGCGTTGAAGCTGTTGGAAGGGCGTCCGGTGGATGTGGTCATCCTCGACTACAACATGCCGGATCGGAACGGGCTGGACTTGGCTGAGGAGCTGCGGGATCGCTTCCCCGACATGCCGATCGCGCTGGCCACGGCCAACGTGCAGGACGAGATCATCGGTCGTGCGCGCGCCGCGGGCGTAGCGTTCGTGCCCAAGCCGGTCACCGAAGAGGGCCTGAGGGATTTTCTCTCGGGCGCCGCGCTGCGGTTGCGGTCTCGACGCGCGTGAGCATCGCCCCGATCCGGTTGAGCGAATTGGAGAGCGACGCGCTCACCGAGCTTGTGAACATCGGCGTGAGCCGGGCCGCCTCGGGGCTCCGGCAGATGGTGGGCCGGCAGGTCGTGCTCTCCGTGCCGTCGGTCGAGGTGGTCAGCCGCACCGCCGCGGCCGCCCTGATCCGCGAGCGGGAGACCGGGCCGCTGGTGGCGGTTCGTCAGGACTTCCATGGCGCGTTCGAGGGCCAGGCGCTGCTCATCTTTCCGGAGCAGAACAGCATAGAGCTGGTGCGCAGCGTCACCGGCGACGACCTCGCGCCGCACGATTTGGCGGACATGGAGGACGAGGCGCTCTCGGAGACCGGCAACATCGTCCTGAACAGCTGCCTGGCGACGATGGCCAATATGCTTGAGCGGCCGCTCGAGATGTCGCTGCCGCAGGTGATCCGCGGCGAGGGCTCCCGCCTTTTCCTGCTGGGCGCGAGCAGCGACGGCGAAGGCGTGGTGTTGTTCCTCTATATCAACTTCGCGGTGAGCGAGCGCGACATCCGTGGCTACATCGCCATGCTGATGGACCTGCCGTCGCTCGATACGCTCCGCAGCCTGATCGGCGAGTTCATCGATAGGGTTCTGGGCGAGGATGGCTGATCACGGTCCAGTCCCGTGGGACGTTCCGGCGAACGGCGACCTGAAGGAGGCGCTGCGTGAGCCGGCGGGGGCCTGGGTCTGGGACGTGCCGGGCGAGCGCCTCTACGCCGACGCCCGCTTCGCCGCGCTCTGCAATCTCGATCCGGAGGCGGCGCGAAGCGGCCTGCCGACTAGCGCCTTCGTTTCCGCGGTCGCCGCGGACGACCGGCTGCGCGTGCGCATCGCCGTGGCCGGCATCCTGCGCGGCTCCGAGACCTTCGCGAAAGACTACCGTGTGCGCGGCTCCGACGGGGTGGTGCGCTGGGTCAGCGCGCGCGGCGGGGTGCAGCGCGACGCCGAGGGCCATCTGCTGCGCTTCTCCGGCGTGCTTGCCGACATCACCGAGCAGAAGCGGGTCGAGGAGCGGCTGCGCGTCGCCCAGACAGCCGGCGGTGTCGGTACATTCGAGCATACCGAGGGGTTCGGCACCGCCGACGTCTCCACCCAGTTCTGCCGCTTGCTCGGCCTGCAGACCACTGACGCGCTGCCGGTGCGCACCATCAACGCGCTGGTGCTGGAGGGCGACCCGTTGATCGTCCGCGGCGTGCGCGAGGACATCGAGGGCGGCTATTCCGAGCTGCGCATCCGCCGGGCCGACAGCGGCGCGGAGCGCTGGCTCGCGCGCCGCGGCGAGTTCCGGCCCGACGGCATCGGCGGCGGCGGCCGGTTCATCGGCGTGATCTACGACATCACCCCGGCCAAGAAGTCGGAGACCGACCTTCGGCTGCTCGCACGCACGCTGGAGGACCGCGTCGCCGAGCGCACACGCGAACGCGACCAGGTATGGAAGAACGCCCGCGACCTGTTCATGGTGCTCTCGCCCCAGGGCCGCTACCTGTCGACCAATCCGGCCTGGCATGCGCAGCTCGACTATGATCTCGACGATCTCGCGGGGCAACGGTACGGCGTGTTCGTCCATCCCGAGGACGCCGCGTCCGCGGAGGAGTTGCTGCAGCGGCTGGCCGCCGGCGAGCGGGTGGACAACACCGACCTGCGGCTCCGCGCCAAAGACGGAGAGTTCCGCTGGATCAGCTGGACCTTCATTTTCGAGGACGGTCAGATCTACGGCGTCGGCCGCGACGTCACCGATCGCAAGCAGCTTGAGGACCAGCTGCGGCAAAGCCAGAAGATGGAGGCGGTGGGCCAGCTGACCGGCGGTCTGGCCCACGACTTCAACAACATGCTGACAGGCGTGATGGGCGGCCTCGACATGGCGCGCCGGCGGATCGCCCAGGGCCGCGCCGAAGAGGCGGCGAGCTTCATGGAGACCGCCACGGCGGCTGCGGAGCGCGCGGCCTCGCTGACGCACCGGCTGCTGGCCTTCTCGCGCCGTCAATCGCTGGACTCGCGCCCCGTCGAGGTCAACGCCCTGGTCGAGTCCATGGAGGACCTGCTGCGGCGGACGTTGGGCGAGCAGGTGTCGCTGGGCCTGGCGCTGACGCCGCAGCTCTGGACCACCCGAACCGACGCCAACCAACTAGAGAACGCCATCCTCAACCTGGCGATCAACGCCCGCGACGCCATGGCTGAGGGCGGCCAGCTGACGGTCGAGACCTCCAATGTGCGGCTCGATTGGACGGTGAAGGCCAACGGCGACGAGATCGCGCCCGGCGAATACGTGCTGGTCGAGGTCAGCGACACCGGCTTGGGCATGTCGCCGGCGGTGCTCGCCAAAGTGTTCGACCCGTTTTTCACCACCAAGCCGATCGGGCAGGGCACGGGGCTGGGCCTGTCGATGGTCTACGGCTTCGTGCGCCAGAGCGGCGGCCACGTCAGCATCTACAGCGAGCCTGGCATCGGCACGACGGTGAAGCTGCACCTGCCGCGCTATCGTGGCGAGGCCGACTCGGATGACGATCAGCCGCGCGCCTCGGCGACGCCGCGCGGTTCGGGCGAACGGGTGTTGCTGGTCGAGGACGACCCGCAGGTGCGCGTCCTGGTCCGCACCGTGCTGGAAGAGCTCGGCTATCGCGCCGCCGAGGCGGTCGACGCCCAGGCCGCGTTGGCGATCCTCGAGACCGAGGCCTCCATCAACCTGCTGATCACCGATGTCGGCCTGCCGGGCATGAACGGCCGCCAGCTCGCGGAGGTCGCGCGCTCGCAGCGGCCGGACCTGCCGGTGCTGTTCATGACCGGCTACGCCGCCGGGGCTGCGGAGCGTTCCGCCTTCCTCGACAGCGGCATGCGGATGATCAGCAAGCCGTTCGCGCTCGACGTCCTGGCGACGACCCTGCAGGCGATCCTTCGGCCCGACGGCGACCCGCGGAAGGAAAAGCCGCGCCCCACGGCGCACTGACTGCGACCCTTTTCCGCTCATCCCCCGCTTGCGCGGGGACGAGCGGTGTTTGCTACTTCTTAAACTCGTGCGCTTCGGCCAAGGTCGCCTCCCCGCTGCGAATGCGCGCCAGCGGGTTGGGCGTGGGCTCGGCGACCTTCGTCAGCGTGTTGCGGTCGAGGTGATGGAACGGGTTGGCCCGGCTGCGCACCTGCAGCACGGTGTCGGAGACGTAGCTCCAGCGGCCGTCCTCGTGGAAGGTCACCTGCAGCTCGTAGGCGTCGGTGCGGAACGCCCATTCCAGGAAGTCGGTCGAGCAGATCCCGTAACCTGGACCGCCACGATCCGCCCGCACCGTGAGCTCCAGGGCGTCGGGCGTGGCCTGGCCGCGGGCGAGCGCCGTCTGGCCGCGGGGAATGGTCAGGGTTTGTATGACCAGGCCGGTCGCCGGCTCCCACAGCCAGTAGCCGATCTGGTCGTGGAAGGTGCTGTCCTCGTCGGAGGCGACGATGTGGATGTGGTAGCGCAGACCATAGAACAGCTGCGGCCCGTTGGCCTGCGGATCGATCGGCTGCATCTCGATGCGCTCGATGTACTCGCGCTGCTCCGGCCCCGCGGCCTTGGGGTTGAGGTCGATCCCCTTGCGGCCTTGCCAGACGCCGGCCAGCCGGCGCAGCGGCCCGAGGTTGGCGAGGGTGTCGGGATCGACATCCTCCGGCTCGGTGAAGATGTCGTCAGGAAAGCTGTCCATCGTACCCACGGCTCCGCTCGCAGACGCGTGACGGGTAGCGCCTAGGCCACGCGCAATTCAAGCGCGTTATGCGATCCGCGCGTCTACGACCGCAGACGGCGCTAAGCGAGGGCGTCTTCCGCGTCGTCGAGCGGCGCATCGCCGGTCAGGGGCCGCGATGTAGACATGGCCCGGTTCGATCCGCAGGCCGTCGACGGCCCGAAGGATCGGCAGTGGGCAATGCGACGTCAGCGCTTCGGCAAGGTGGCTGGGATGCGCTGTCACACGCGCCGAACGTGAAGTCGGCGGGCCAGATCGATCGCCAGGCGCCGAGGCGAGCGTAGGATGTGTTTCACGTCGATCAGGGTGAGTTCGCCGCACGCCGAGAGCGTGTGCAGGCCGTCGCGATAGGCCCCGGCGCCTGCCGGTGCGGCGAACGGCGCTCCCGCTTCGGCCTCGAAATGGTCCGGGGTCATCTGATGGATCGTGAGCAGGCGGATCGCTGCGCCGTAACTCTGGACGCAGTCCTGCACCGGCAAGGTAAGCGCACCCTGGTGAACGAAGGCGGTTCCCCCCGGCCGGCTGCTGGTGCGGTCGACGCGCACCGGATTGCCGGGATGGGTGCGCCAGGGACCGGTGAGGCTCTCGGCGAAGGCCAGATGCAGGCGGCCCTGCTTCCAACTCTGCGGCCCAGTCGGGGAATAGGCGAGCCACCAGAGGCCGCCGTGGCGGATCACCGTGGCGTCGATCGCCGGCGTGTCGAGTTCCAGTCGCGCCGCCGGCGCCCAGCAGTCGGGAAAGGCCTCGGCGCGATAGAAGGTGAAGGCGCCGGAACGATGCGCCTCGGGCGCGAGCCAGACCGCGCCCTCCGCTTCGAACACCTGGGGATAGGAGAGGTGCCAGGGCTCGCTGAGCACGGTGCGGCGCCCGTTCGGGCCAAGGGCCCCGTCAAACTCCAGTACATCGATGACGCCGCGCCGGGTGCGGTAGTCGAAGGCCTCGGCGAAGACGTAGAGCTGTCCGTCGTGGCGGAAGCCGAACGGGTCGGCGAGAAAGGTGAAGGCCGGTTCTTCGGCAAGCCAGCGGACGCGCTCTCCTGGGATTGCGCCCAGGGCGGCGATTTCGCCGATCGGCGCCTCGACGAGGCCGATGCGCCAGATGTCGACGCCCAGCGCCATGCCGACCTCACACTCCGCTCATCCCCTTGAAAGCGGGACAATTTCGGGAACCACGAAATACACGAAATACACGAAAAGAGATCTGAACCACGGACCACGCGCACCACACGGACGGTGGCCCGGAGCGCGCCCCTCGACTGAGACTTGAATTCGACCGGCCGACGGCCGGTCATTCCAGTGAGCGGTCTAGCCGGACAGCCTGAGGTCGGCTCGTCGCCGTCGTGTATTTCGTCGTTCCACTTGAACTTGTCCGTGTGGTCGGTGTGGTCCGTGGTTCCGAAAACCCCCGGTCACTGCTTTTGCGGGATGACCGGCGTTTTGAGCGGGTTCAGTACGACAGCGTCGCCGAGGCGTAGAGGCCGCGGGCGCGCATGCCGCCGGAGACCCGGGCCCGGTACTGCACCGTGAACTCGACGTAGGACTGGGCGACCTTGTGCGGCGTGTCGCGGAAGTAGACTCGCGCCACGACGCCCGGCCCCGCGCCCAGGGCGGACTCCTTGCCGGCCTTGTTGTCGTAGCTGTAGACGGCGCCGACGAAGGGCGCGATCACCGGGCCGGCTTCGGGCGTCAGCACGAAGGCGCGGCCCAGCCGCAGGTCGGCATAGCCGAGGTTCTGGCTGGCGCGGAAGATGCGCGCGCCCTCTAGATAAGCCGACCACATCATGCGGTTGGTCTTCGGGAAGATCGGGTCGAGGCCTTGGGTGGTCGACCAGGCGGTGCGCGCCATCCAGTCGTCGCGGGCGAGGTCACCCACCTTGATCATCTTGCTGCCTTCGATGACGAAGTTGTGCGCGCGGAACGGCTTCAGCTGCACTCCGGCCCAGGCCTGCACGGTCTTGCCGCCGGTGGCGGTGTCGTCGGGGCCGGCGACGGTGATGAAGGCGCGGCCGAACAGGGAGACCTCGGCGCCGTTCAGCGCCAGCTGCGGCCGGTAGTAGGTCTCTGCGCCCAGCTGGGTCACGCCCTTGCGGCCGAACAGCGAGGAGTTCACCGCGTCGTTGGCGCCGTAGAACGCCGACAGATAGGCGCCCCAGGTGCGCGACATCTCCGCGTTGGCGCGGCGCAGGCGAAAGGTGTCTTCCGGCGACAGCTCCAACCGGCCGGCTTCAGCTTCGTCCAGCGCGCGCGAGAAGTGGCGCACGGCGAGCCGCTTGTCGGCCAGACGGTCGGCGCTGTAGCCGGCGTCGAGCCAGATGCGCGGCGGGGCGTCGCCCCGGGCGTCGGCCTCCCTGAACAGCACCTGGGCGCGGGCGTCCTCGTGCAGGGCGGCGGCCAGAGTCGCGGCTTCCGAGGCGCCGGTCTTTGGACCCACCAGAGCGCCGGCCTTGTCGGCCTCGCGAAAGGCGGCGACCGCCTCGTCGCGGCGATCCAGGCTGATCAGGGCGTTGATGTGGGCGCGGGTCATCACGCCACGCTCCTCGGGACCGGGCGCGGCGGCTGCGGCGGCTTTGAAGGCCTGGGCGGCCTCGGCCTTCTCGCCCGCGCCCCAGAGCGCGAAGGAGAGGCGCGACTGCACCTCGTAGGACAGGTCGCCCCCCAGTGGTCGAAGCGCCGTCAGCGCCTTCGCCGGCTCCTGCAGGTCGAGCGCCAGGTCGGTGGCGGTCAGCCGCGCGCCGCGGCTCTGCTGGGCGTCGAGGCCGGGCAGGGCGACGGCGCGCAGGAAGTGCTCGAGCGCCTCGGCCTTGCGGCCCGTCTGCACGGCCATGTAGCCGCGCTGAGCGGCGACGTCGGCGTCCTGGCCGAAGTCCGCCTCGAACTTGGCGGCTTCGACCGCGGCGGCGTTGGCCTGGCCGGCGCGCTGCAGGCTGGAGATCAGCAGCAACCGGTAGGCGCGGTTGGCGGGCTCGGCGTCGGCGGCCTTGCGCGCGGCGTTCGCGGCGGCGGCGAACGCGCCCCCGTCCAGCGCCTTGTAGGCTTCCGACGCGGCGGCGTAGCCGGGATGCGGCGCAGGCGCGGCGGGGCTTTGTGCGGCCAGCGCGGGAGCTGCGCAGGCGAGCAGAGTCATGCCGAGCGGCGCGGCCAGGGTCAGGCGGAAAGGTTTCATGCGTGTTGTTCTGCGGGGGCCAGGGCGGCGTTCTGGACGGCGACAGCGTCCATCAGCGCCTCGTTGGTGATCACGCCCAGCTTGAGCAGCCGCTCGCCGATCCGGCCGTGGCGCTCGGGCTGGTAGGTCTTCAGGGCTTCCTCGAACGCTTCGCGCCGCACGTGGCCGCGCTCGATCAGGATGTCGCCCAGCAAAGGCGGGGGTTTGACGTTGGCCAGCGCCTTGGCGCCGCCGCGCATCATGCGCAACGCCATGTCGACTTCGCTCTCGCGGACGATTTTCTGGATCGGCGAGCGGCCGGCGGCCGCGGCGAGCTCGGCGAGATCTGCCTCGGACAGTGGACGCGCGGCGGCCACCACCACGGCGCCGGAGGCGTCGCGGCCGATCGGCACGGAGCGGGTGCGGATGCAGAGGCCGTCGGGGATCAGGCCGCGGCCTTGCTCCAGCATCTCCTGGGTCGGATGCGCGCGCGCCAGGTCGGCCTGGGTGGCGATCGCCTCCGCCAACGTCTCCTCGTCAAGCCAGCCCTGCGACATCAGGATCTTGCCGAGCGGGCGACCGGAGGACTGCTGCTCGTCGAGCGCGGCCTGCACGGCGTCGGGCTTCACGGCCTCCCATTCGGTGAGGATCTCGCCCAGCGCCCGCCGCTCACCCTCGAACACGCCGGTCGAGGGGAAGTGGTGCATCGTCTTGTCCCAGGCGATGCGCTTGCCGGTGATCTGGCTCACGAAGAACAGCCGCAGCGCCCGCATGGTCGCCCAGCAGTTGACGAAGCTGCCCACCACGGTGCGCGGGATCGACATCACCGCGTGCTGCCAGCCGTAGAGCCGGTTGGTGAAGTGCATGCGCTGTAGGACGCGCAGGATCGCGGCGACGCCGTTGAAGGTGAGGAGGGCGGTGAACAGAGGCCCTTCGGGCACGAAGTCAGGCAGCGGCTTGCCGGTGGCGAAGTGCCAGCCCCAGGCGATGGCGAAATTCAGCAGCAGGACGTAGGCGACGATCTGCAGGATCGGCATGACCAGCGACTTGCGGTCGCGGATCATGAAGTAGTTGCCCTTCATCGACTTCGACCAGCCGAGCTGCTGCCAGCCCTGAAGGGCGATGCCCAGCACCCAGCGCGCCTTCTGGCGGTAGGAGGTGCGGAAGGTGTTGGGGAAGTACTCGCGCACGCACAGCGACATGCGCATCGTCGAGACCTTCTCTTTGCCGAGCAACGAGCGCTTCTTCACGCGGTATTCGACCGGGAAGTGGGCGACGATGGTCGGCATGTTCCGCTCGGCCAGCCGCGTGCCGATGTCGTAATCCTCGGTCAGCGTGTCGGTGTTGAACGGCTCGCCGTCCTGCTCCGCCAGCATATCGATCGCGCGGCGCGAGAAGCAGGTTCCGACGCCGGCCGAGGGCACCGAGTCGGCGAAGGACTCGCGCACCACCAGGTCTTTGGCGTGCCACTCGGCGAACTCGTCCATGTAGGTGCCGGCGACCAGTTCGTGCAGGCCGCGCTCCAGCGAGACGACCGGCAGCTGGATCAGGTCCTTGCGCGGCAGCAGGTAGTTGAAGAAGCGCAGCTCCATCGGGTGCACGACGTCTTCGCAGTCGTGCAGGATGAAGCCGGCAAACTCGTAGCCGTTGGCCTGCTCGACCTCGCGCGCGGTGGCGACGATGGCGTTCAGGCAGTCTGCCTTGCAGGTCGGGCCGCCATGCGGAACCTCGACGCGGACGATCTTGCGGTGCCGCCGCTTCACCCGCTCGACTTCGCGGATTGTGTCGGGATCGTTCGGATAAGTGCCGGCGAAGATGACGTAGTTGTCGTAGTCCAGCGCCGCGATCATGTTCGCCAGCATCGGGGCGATGACGTCGTCCTCGCGCCAGGCCGGGACCATGATGGCGATCGGCTGCTGCTGGCGCTCGTAAAGCGCCTCCGCCGTCAGCGGTTGGTGGTTCGGCAGCACGAACAGCTTCCGATAGACCGTGCGCCCCCAGAACCAGGCGTCAATGAAGAGATCGTCCACCGCCGAGATGGCCAGCAGGATAGCGCTGACCATCATCACCCAGCGGATCGTGGCCGCGTAGGCGTCGGCGGAGGTGGTAAGCGCCGCGGCGATGTCGATCGGAAGCACTGAACTGTCGTCCTAGGCGATACGGCGCTCGGCCGTCTGCGGCGCAGGCGAGCCCTCGATGAATTCGTGGATCGCCTGGCCCTGCAGGGCGCCGACGATCCGCCCGGCGGCGTGGCCGTCGCCGTACGGGTTGCGGCGCTGAGCGAAGGCTTCCCGCGCCTCGCCGTCGTCCAGCAGGCGGCCGACGTTGGAGACGATGCTGTTGCAGTTGGCGCCGACCAGCATGGCCGTGCCGGCTTCCACCGCTTCCGGCCGCTCGGTGACGTCGCGCATCACCAGCACCGGCTTGCCGAGCGCCGGCGCCTCTTCCTGCACGCCGCCGGAGTCCGTCAGGATCAGGTCGGCGCGTTGCATCAGGCGCACGAACGGCAGGTAGTCCTGCGGCTCGATCAGGTGGATGTTCCTGAAGGCGCCTAGCTTCTTCATCACCGGCTCGCGCACGTTTGGATTCAGGTGCACCGGGAAGACCACCTCGACGTCGTCGCGGCGCGCCAGCAGCGACAGCGCGGTGCAGATCTCGTCGAAGCCGCCGCCGAAGTTCTCGCGGCGGTGGCCGGTGACCAGCACCATGCGGCGATGCGGGTCGAGGATCGGCAGGGCCGCGTCGATCTTGGTGCGCAGGGAGCGGTCGCCATCGATCTTCGCCGCAACCTGGTTCAGCGCGTCGATGACCGTGTTGCCGGTGACCAGGATCTGGCCCTGAAGGGCTTCCTGCTCGAGGTTGGCCCTCGACTTGATGGTCGGCGCGAACAGCAGGTCGGACGTCATGTCGACGACGCGCCGGTTCATCTCTTCCGGGAAGGGCTGCGACAGATCGTAGGTGCGCAGGCCCGCTTCCACGTGACCGATTGGGATGCGGCGGTGGAAGGCGGCGACCGCGCCGGCCATCGCCGTCGAGGTGTCGCCATGCACCAGCACCATGTCCGGGGCGACCTCTTCCAGCACCGGATCCAGCGCGGCGATCATCTTGCTGGTCACGGCGTTCAGGGTCTGGCCGGGCGCCATGACGCTGAGATCATGCTCGGGCGTGATCGCGAACAACTTCAGCACCTGGTCGAGCATCTGGCGATGCTGGCCGGTCACGCAGACCACCGAGGTGACGCCCGGCGTCGTTTCCAGGGCCTGGACCACCGGAGCCATCTTGATGGCCTCCGGTCGCGTTCCGAAGATCGAGAGAACTTTCAATTCGACACCCGCCACCATGAGGGTTTCAGGCTTTGCGCCTGTTTGACCTCAGAATGCGTGCGACCAATTTCGCCAAGGTTAAAGTAGGTGCGGCGAAATGGCTTTCTGATGCGACACCTATAGGTGTGAATTACCGCAGTTTACGCGTGGTTACTCAAATTGGGTGGGGTGAATTCAACCAAATGGCGAGATCATGTGTGGTTAATTCACATTTACATCTTAGTTCAATTGAATGATTCCCGTGCATGTGTGGTCGCGCCTGTCCAACTGCGAGCGCTGGGAGAAAACTCAACCTTTGGGTGGAGCACACGCTTGACGGGTTGAGTCGCCGGGAGCGGTCGTGCGCGCGATTTACTTCATGGCGCCGGCCGTGCGAGGCCGGACGCCGCCGTTAAGGCCTGCTCAACAGCGTTGCGAGGAGGCCGGCCACGATCGCCTGTGCGGCGAGGATCAGTCGCAGCCGGCTGGCGAACGGCTCCTTACTGGTCTTGTGGCGGAACAGGCGCTGGCCCAGCGCCGCCCCCACGCCGCCGCCGGCCACCGCCAGGCCCAGCAGCCGCCGCTCCGGGATCCGCCAGCCGCCGCTTAGGGCGCGCTGCTTGTCGACTCCGAAGGCGGCGAAAGCGGCCAGGTTCACCGCAGCCAGATACCAGAGGAGCGCAGTCAACGCGCGCGGCGCTAGTTTGCGGGAGCGGCCTGGGCCGGCGCCTCGGTGATCGGTGCAGAAGCGGCCTCGGGCGCCGGGACGGCTTCAGGTGCGGGCGGTTCGGTGTTGGCCTGCAGCGAGGCGCCGAACAGGCTGGCGCGCTTCTCGAGGTCGACGGCCGTGGTCTGGCAGCGCGCCGGCAGGCTCCAGCTCATCCATTCCTGCGCCTTGCGCGCCTTGGTGATGTCCGGGGCGGCGTTCCAGATCGCGCGGCCGCGGCTGACGGCCACCGCGCCCTGGGCGTTGATCGGCTGCATGCTGGCCTTCTCGGCCGCTGTCATCGCCGCCTGGAAGGTTTTCAGGTCGGTGCGGCCCTGGCGTTGCTGGGTCTCATAAACCTTGAGGTCGTCGGCCAGCTTGCTGCCCGGACGCCGCCAGGTGGACTCGATGCGGGTCACCTCCGGCATCACCTCGTCGTGCAGGCCGAGATAGCCCTCCAGCGCGCCATAACACCAGGCGACGAATTGATAGTCGTCGGTCGGCGCGCCGGTCGGCGCCGGCGGCGCGGGATTGGACGCGGCGGCGGTGGAGGCCAGGAACAGGCTGACGACGGAGGCGAGCGGAGTCATGCGGCGGAGAACCTCGGCGGTTGGACTCGTTAGGCTGGCGGAACGCGCGAACCGAACCCGCCGCCCCCCGGGGTTTCGATCTCGATCGCCTCGCCGGGCCGCACCTCGATCGAGAAACAGCCTGCCAGTTCTGTAGCGGCGCCGTCGGCTGCGATCAAACGCTGGCGGCCGGGAAGGCCCGGCGCGCCGCCAGCCAACCCTTGCGGCGCATGCGTCCGGCGGGACGAGAGCAGCGCCGCCGACATGGCCGCCAGGAAGCGGATCCGCCGCACGACGCCGTCGCCGCCGCGCCGTTTGCCCGCCCCGCCCGAGCCGCGCCGGATGGCGAAGGCCTCGACCCGAACCGGGAAGCGGCGCTCCAGGATCTCCGGGTCGGTCAGCCGCGAGTTGGTCATGTGGCTGTGCACTGCGTTGCAACCGTCCGCCTGCGCGGTCGCCCCGGCCCCGCCGCAGATGGTCTCGTAGTACTGCCGAGCCTCGTCGCCGAAGGTGAAGTTGTTCATCGTCCCCTGAGCGTTGGCCATCACGCCCAGCGCCGCATAGAGCGCGTCGACCACGTGCTGGCTCGTCTCGACGTTGCCGGCGACGACGGCGGCCGGCGGCGTGGGCGCGAGCAGCGAACCGGGCCGGGTCAGCACCTTCAGGGGCTCCAGGCAGCCGGCGTTCAGCGGGATGTCGTCGCCGACCAGCGTCCGGAAGACGTAGAGCGCCGCGGCGTCGACGATCGCCGAGGGAGCGTTGAAGTTGCTGGCGAGTTGGCCGGACGTGGCGGTGAAATCGAGCACGGCCTCGCCCGCGGCGGCGTCGACCGTGGTGGCGACGGCGATCTCGCCGCCGGCGTCGAGGGCGGCTCGCGCGCTCCCGTCGTTCAGGCGGCCGACCGCACGGCGCACGGCGGCCGCGGCGTTCTCCTGCACGAAGCCCATGTAGCGAGCGACCACCTCGGCCCCGAAGCCTTCGATCATGCCGCGCACCGCGGCAGCGCCTGCCTGGCAGGCGGCGAGCTGGGCCTTCAGGTCGGCGAGGTTGCGATCCGGCGCGCGCGCCGGCCACGGCCCTGTCCCCAGTGCGACGCGGACCTGCGCCTCCAGGAACTGCCCGTCCCGCATGATCGGAAGCGCGTCCAGCAGCACGCCCTCCTCGCCGATGGTCGTCGAGAACGGCGGCATCGAGCCCGGCTGCACCCCGCCGACGTCGGCGTGGTGGCCGCGCGCGGCGACGTAGAAGGCGGGCTCCAGCTCCGCAGCCACGAACACCGGCATGACCACGGTGATGTCGGGCAAGTGGGTGCCGCCGGCGTAGGGGTTGTTGAGCGCGAAGGCTTCACCGGGGGTAAGCATTGGATGGCGGTCGCGCACCGCGCGCACGCTGGCTCCCATCGAGCCCAGGTGCACCGGCATGTGCGGCGCGTTCGCAACCAGCCCGCCGTCGGCGTCGAACAGGGCGCACGAGAAGTCGAGCCGCTCCTTGATGTTGACCGAATGCGCGGTCCGCTCCAGCGCCGCGCCCATGGCTTCGGCGACGCCCATGAAGCGGCGGTTGAACAGCTCCAGCGTCACTGGGTCCGGACGGCTGAGATCGTGCGTCTGCACGGCCGCAGCCTCGGTGCGGGTCAGCCGGATCAGCCCATCGGCCTCGCCGGTCGCGCGCCAGCCCGGCAGCACTGCGATCTGGGTGTCGGGCCGCACGATAAGCGCCGGGCCGTCGAGCGTGGTCACGGAGCCCGCCTCCACCAGCGGCGCGTCATGCCAGGCGCCGGCGTACATTTTCATCCGCTCATCCCCGCGAAAGCGGGGATCCAGGCCTTTTTGCCGTGGAAGCGCTGCATAACGAAAATCACCTGGGTCCACGCTTTCGCGGGGATGAGCAGAGGGGGAAGCGGCTTCCGCCTCCACCGCCGCGATCAGGATCGTGCGCGCGGGCTCGGTGAAGCCGAACAGGCGGTGGTGGGCGGCTTCGAAGGCGGCGAGGGTCTCGGCGAGCGGGCCGGGCGGGACCGGGAGCTCGGCGTCGGCGCCGTCGTAGCGCAGGCGCAGCGTTTGGCGAATTTCGCCGGCCTCCGCCCCCTGCGCCCGCAACGCCGCCTCGGCCTCGGCGCCGACCTCGCCCAACCTCGCCTGTGCAAGCGCCAGTCCGTCCGCGTCCAGCGCCGCCTCCAGCCCCGCTTGGCGCAGCGCCGAAAGCGTCGCCTCACCGATGCCCCAGGCCGAGAGCACGCTGCCGCGCTTGGGGCAGAGGATCTCGTCGACGCCCAGCGACTGCGCGACCGCGCAGGCGACCTGGCCCGCAGCGCCGCCGAACGCGGTCAGCACGTGCTCTCTGGGGTCGAAGCCGCGCTCGGTGGAGATGCGCCGCACCGCCTGGGCCATCTGCTCCACCGCCACGGCGACGAAGCCCTCGGCCGCGGCTTCCGCGTTCGGCGCGCCCATCGCCCGGGCGAGCACGTCCAGCCGCGCGCGGGCGGCGCCGGAGTCGAGCGGCCGGTCGCCGGTCTCGCCGAACACCGCGGGAAAGGCGGACGGCTCAATCCGCCCAAGCACCAGATTGGCGTCGGTCACCGTCGCCGGCCCGCCGCGGCCGTAGCAGGCGGGACCGGGGACCGCGCCGGCGCTGGCGGGCCCGGCCCGTGCGCGCAGCCCGTCGAAGGCCAGGATCGAGCCGCCGCCCGCCGCCACGGTCTCGACGTCCAGCATCGGGCTGCGCAGCTTGACGCCCGCGATCCTCGCCGTGTCCCGCCGCTCTAGGGCGCCGGCGAAGCGGCAGACGTCGGTGGAGGTGCCGCCCATGTCGAAGCCGAGCGCTGCTGCCGCGCCGGCCCGTCGCGCGGTCTCTGCGACGCCGACCACCCCGCCGGCCGGGCCGGAGACCACGGCGTCGCGGCCGCGGAACGCCGCCGCCCGCACCAGGCCGCCGGCCGAGGTCATGAAGTACAGCGGCGCGCCCGCTGTCGCCCGCGCCACGCGCTCGACGTAGGCGCGCAGGCCCGGCGTGAGGTAGGCGTCGGCTACTGTGGTCTCGGCTCTCGGCAGGAAGCGCGGCAGCGGCGAGACCTCGTGGCTCGCTGCGACGAAGGAAAAACCCGCCGCCCGAGCGGCATCGGCCGCCGCCTGTTCGTGCGCGGGGTTCAGGTCTGCGTGCAGGAAGGCGATGGCGCAGGAGGTGAAGCCCTCGGCCGCCGCCGCCGCCAGCTTCGCCGTCAACGCCGCGACGTCCAGCGCCTCCACCACCGCGCCGTCCGCGCCCAGCCGCTCGCCTGCCTCGACGACCCCGGCGTAGAGCGGCGCGGGGCGCACGATGTTCAGCGCGAAGAGGTCGGGCCGCGCCTGGTCGCCGATCATCAGGCTGTCGGCGAAACCGCGGGTGGTGACGAACAGCGTCTTGGCGCCGGAGCGTTCCAGGAGGGCATTGGTCGCCACAGTGGTGCCCATCCGGATCGAGGAGACCCGCTCAGCCGGGAAAGGCGCGCCGGAGGCCGCGCCCAGCACGCGGCGCATCCCTTCCACCGCCGCGTCCGTATAGGCGGGAGAGGAGGACAGCAGTTTGAGCGACACCTCGCGCCCGTCGGACGCCCGGCCGATGACGTCGGTGAAGGTGCCGCCGCGGTCGATGGCGAAACGCCATGCGATGTCCAAAACTTAACTTCTCCAGACTGGGCGTTGGATTGTATTGATCGTCTCGGCCGACTAAGAGTTTCCACCTACTCCCATGAGCTTCTGGCGCAAAATTGCAGGCCTCGCCGTCCGTAATCTGGACGAGGCGGAGTGCGCTGTCTGCCCGCCGGGCCTGCCGGGGGAGGATCCCGCCTTCACCACTGCGGTGACTGCGCTGGGCGCCAAGCTCGCCAAGGCCGACGGCGAGGCGGGCGCGGGCGAATACGACGCCTTCGCCCAGGTCTTCCAGCCCGAGGCCGGCAGCCAGGGGAATGTGCGCCGCCTCTACCAGCTCGCCCGCCAGACCACCCGCGGGTTCGAGAGCTATGCGCGCCGCCTCTCCAAGCGCTACCGCCACTGCCCGCAACTGCTGGAGGACGTGGTCGATGGCCTATTCTACGTCGCCACTTCGGACGGCGTGGTCACCCACGACGAGCTCGCCTACCTGGAGCGCGTCTCCCAGCTTTTCGGCCAGAGTCCGCTCACCTTCCGCCGCCTTCGCGCCACCCACCTCGGCTACGAGCACGAGGATCCCTATCTGGTGATCGGCGTGCCGCACGACGCGTCGGACGCCGAGGTGCGCGCCGCCTGGAAGACCCAGCTCGCCGAGGCTCACCCCGACCGTGCCCGCTCGCGCGGCCTGCCGGACGAATTCATCGAGGTGGCGGAGGCCAAGGCCGCAGCGATCAACGCTGCTTTCGACACGGTGATGCGCGAACGCCGCGCATTGGCGCTTCAAGGTGCAGCTTGAGGGGCGCGACGCTTTGCGCGCTATCTTGTGTTGACGCGTGGAACCGACGGCCCATCATTGGAAATTAAGCCATCGCTCGGCTAAACTGAGGACGCCATGGTGACAGAATTCGCCGCTCGCCCAGGATCCGCGCTCCGCAGCCTCGCTGCGCTCGGCGGCGCCGTGGCGACCGGTGCAGCGGTGGTGGTCGGCGCGGTGCTGGCGGTGTTCGCCGCTGCGACCGTGGCGGTCATCGCCGTGATGGCCAGCGCGCTTCTGGCCTTCGCCGGCTTGGCGCTGCGCGCCCGCCGCTCGGCCCGCGCCCGCCGTCGCCCCAGCGACATCATCGAAGCCCGCCACACCGGCGGCCACCACTGGGTCGCCTACGGCTGGAACGAACGCGGCTGATTTTCTAGGAACCAGGACCACCCCGGACCAAACGGACGGTTCGAGTGGAGGTCCACGAAATACACGAAATACACAAATGCCCCACACTGACCACTGGAGGTCAGACCCGTCACGCTCGTCTGAATGACCGGCCGCAGGCCGGTCGAGATCTCTGAGGGGTGTCCAGCAGGCACGCGTCCGTGTGGTCTGTGGTTCAAATCATCGTCAGTTCCGCGTCGGGATCACTACTGGCAGGCGCTCGTAGCCCTTCACAAAGGACGAGTAGACGTAGGTGGGGGCGCCGACGACCTCGATGCGTGGGAAGCGCTTGAGGATCTCCTCCCAGATGATGGTCAGCTGCAGCTCGGCCAGGCGGTTGCCCACGCAGCGGTGGATGCCGAAGCCGAACGACAGGTGGCGGCGCACGTTCGGCCGCTCGATCCAGAAATCGTCCGGCCGCTCGATGACCCGCTCGTCGCGGTTGCCGGAGACGTACCACATGGCGACCTTGTCGCCCGCTCGGATCTGCTTGCCGCGGAACTCGACGTCACGCGTGGCGGTGCGCCGCATGTAGGCGAGCGGCGTCTGCCAGCGGATGGTCTCGCTGACCATCGCCGGGATCAGCTCCGCCCGCGCCCGCAGCAGCGCCTCCTGTTCGGGGTTCTGGCTGAGCGCCAGCACCGAGCCGGTGATGGTGTTGCGCGTGGTGTCGTTGCCGCCGACGATCAGCAGCACTAGGTTGCCCAGGTACTCCATGCGGTCCATGTGCCGGGTGGCCTCGCCCTGCGCCAGCATGGAGATCAGGTCGCGCCCGCCCTTGGCCTGCACCCGCTCATTCCACAGCTGGCCGAACCAGCCCAGGCACTCAAGCAGCTCTTCCTTGCGTTGCTCCTTGCCGCGGCCGGGATCGAAGACGTGGCTGTCCGGCGGCGCGGTGGCGATGTCCGACCAGCGCGACAGCTTGCGCCGGTTCGCCATGGGAAAGTCGAACAGGGTGGCCAGCGTCATGCTGGTGAGCTCGATCGACACCTTGTCGACCCAGTCGAACTCTTCGCCGATCGGCAGCTCGTCGAGGATCGCGCCGGCCCGCTCCCGGATCAGCGGCGCCAGGTGGCCAAGGATATCCCCCGAGACCGCCGGCCGGATCGTCAATCGCTGCTCGTCGTGCTTGGGCGGGTCCATGGCGATGAACATCGGCAGCCGGAAGTCCGGATCGGGATCCGGCAGGATGATCACCGGCTCGGAGGAGAAGGTCACGTGGTCGGTGTCGACCGCGACGATGTCCTCGTAGCGCGTGATCGACCAATAGCCGCCGACGTCGGCGGCCGTGCTCACCGCCCAGTGCACCGGGTCTTCCGCCCTAAGCCGCTCGAAGAAAGGCCAAAACGTATTGGTGCGGAACAGCTCCGGCGCGCCCGGATTGATCGCCTCCAGCGGCGTCGAATAGGCCCGCTCGCGCGCCGCGAACAGCGGATCTGGGATCATGGTCGGCCCTCCAAGCCGCGGCGGTGTGGGGGAAAAGGCGCGGGGAGGCAAGGGGAGGCCGCCCGGCGAGAACCCGCCCGGCGGCGAGCAAGCGGGGCAGGGCGATCCGGCGCAAGCGGCTGGACGGTTCAATAATAGACGGTCCGCCCCGCGAGGCTCTGCCCGTTCGGCACGTAGAAGAGGCCGCGGACCTGCCGGCCTTGCATCACGCCGACGACGTGGATCGTGCCGGGAGCTTCCTCACGCACCTCTTCGGCCATGATCTCCACACGCCGCGAGCTATCGAATAGCCCCTCCCAAACCTCGCAGTATCCTTTCGGAGCCGGGACCTTGGCACCGTCGATCCTCCGCAGGGTAGTCGCCTCCGGCGCGGGCGCGCGCTCAAACGCCAACAGGCTTCTCCCTTCCCGCAGAATTGCCGACGAGCATGCGCCATGCCTGGTGTGGGTGAGTGTATGAAATCGAAACGGACTGACGCCGCAAGTGGTCGCTTCGCGGCGCGGCCCAGGCCCTAACGGATCAATGCCGGCGATCGGCGATCGCCTCGCCTCCTTCCTCCTCCTCGAGCAACGCCGCGTTATCGGCGTTCGCGGAAAGTCGGATTCGATCACCTTCAACCTCGGCTATCAGGCCGGCGGAGAGGTAGTGATGGTGATCCTTATGGGAGCCGCTGTCGGCACGGACCAGCTTGATGCGATCGCCCTCAACCTTGTCGACTGTGCCCAGGTGGACGCCGTCGGCGCCGATGACTTCCATGTGCTCTCTGATCGCCGTCAGGTCGGTCATGTCGTCGCTCCTCATGCTTGAGATCCGCGCTCAACGGGCTGCGCGCCGAGGTGTTCCTGGATCGCGCGGCTCCCGTCGGCGTCGCAGCCGGCCTTTTCGCCAGCGCCTTGCCCGAACACCTGTCGCGGCCCCCAGCCGCGGCGGTCGCTGGCGCAGATGTGCGCGACTTCCCAAGCAAAGCCGCGCCGGTTACGGAGCGGCGTCCCAGGGGACCGGTCACGGCTTCGTGGAGTGGGTGGCTGGCGGCCACGCGGCGACGGCCGGTCAATCCCACCAGGTCGCCAACATCCTGATCGAGGTCAGCGGCGACGCCGCGGTCAGCGAGGCCTACGTCACCGCCGCCCAGCGCCGCGAAACCGACGGCAGGCTCTACCAGACCACTATACGCGGCCGTTACCTCGACCGCTGGTCCCGCCGCGACGGGCGGTGGGCCATCGATGCGCGGCGCTACGTGCACGACTTCGCCGACGTGCGGGAATTGACCGACGCCGGCATGCCGGCCTCGGGCGCCAAGGATCGCAGCGACCCGGCCTACACGCTCTGGCCCGGCTGATCCGCCGATGCCGTGCGCCTAGCGGATCCTAGGCAGCACCTCGCGTTCGAAGAGGTTCAGGCTTTCCCAGCTCAGCGCCGGATCGAGGCCGCCGGCGATGGGCTTGAACGCCAGGAAGCCTTCGCTCTTCGCCATGGCCACGCACTGGGCCGGCGTGACGATCCGCACCGCGCCGGATTTGCGCAGCTCATCGGCGTCGTCGAGGTGGCCGTAGGGCGGGTCGGGCACGCCCTCCAACCAACTGGCGTAGGAGTTGTTCTCGTGCAGCACGTGCGGGGCGATCTTGGGCCAGTCGCGGTCAGGGTCCTCGGTGACGTGCAGGAAGAAGTAGTAGTCCCGCAGCGGAAGCGGCTCCGGCACGGGCTTGTCCAGCGCCGCCAGCGCCTGGCGGTAGTCCTCGAACATCGCCGGCGCCACCGGGCGATAGCCGTCGGCGATCCGGGCCGCCCGCTGCGCGGCCGCGGGAGAGGAGCCGCCCATGTTGATCTGCGGGCGCGGCTGCTGCGCCGGGCGCGGCCGGATCCGCACAGTGCGGCCCTCATACTCGAAGGGCTCGCCGGTCCAGGCCTGCTTCAATGTCTCGACCCCGCGCTCCATCAGCGAGGGCCGCTTCTTCATCTCCAGTCCGAACTGCTCGAACTCAGTGGGGCGATAACCGGCCCCGACGGTGAGGCGCAGGCGGCCTCCCGAGGCGAGGTCCAGGACCGCCAGGTCCTCGGCCGCCCGCAGCGGATGGTAGAGTGGCAGCAGCATCACGCCGATGCCGATCAGAATCCGGCGTGTCCGGCCCGCGGCCGCCGCGGCCATCACGATCGGCGACGGCAGGTACCCGTCGGGCGAGCCGTGATGCTCCATGAACGACACCTGGTCGAAGCCCAGCCTGTCCGCCCATTCGCACTGGTCCAGCGCGGCGGCGTAGAGCTCCGGCGCCGGCGCGCCGAACTCCGGCGCGCGCATATCGTAGGCGAGCATCAGCATGACCATTCGCCGCCCTCCCTGTCTTTTGCAGCCACCCTAAGAGGCGAGCGGAAATGTGCGCAATCGCAAACGGCGCCGCGAAGTCTCGACCTGCGTGTTGACGGATCTCGGGAGAGTTTCCGCCCATCCGCAGACGGGCGGAAACTGTCCGTCTGTTTTATTCGGCGCCGAACTTCTTCGTTACCTGGATGCCCCACATGCGGGGCTCTTGCGCCGTGGCGAACAAGAGGCCGAACGAATAGTAGAGGTCGCTGGTGCCGACGCTCGCATAGTGCTTGTTGGCGAGGTTGGTCGCGAACAGCGCCACCGTGACGCCGTGATCGGGCAGCGCGTAGTCGATCCGGGCGTTGAGCAGCCCCACGTTCCCGTTGATGCTGTCGAGGAGCCGCTGATTGAGCGGATCGGCGTTCAGGACCGTCGTCGGCGCTTGCTTGCGCCAGGACCAGTCGAGCTGCCCGCCGAGCAGCCCCGGACCGATCTCGTGCTCATACCGCGTGCCGAGCGAATACTGCCACTTCGGGTTCGTGATGAAATCCGTGCCGGAAGCGTCCACCGTTCCCGTCGGCGAGGCCGGGCAGGCCGCATTGGGCCCAGGCACGAAGATCGGCACCGCGCAGACGAACCGATCGTAGCGGCCGTTGATGTAGGCCATGTTGCCGTAGACCGTCCAACCGGCCGTGGGCACGACGTTCACCTCGGCCTCGAAGCCGTCGATCTTGGCGTCCGCGGCGTTCGTCAGCAGGGTTCGCGGCGCGCCGCCGATCTGGACGACCGAGCTCTCCTGCTTGTTCTTATATTTGGTGTGATAGTAGGCGAAGTTCAGCCGCATCCGCCGGTCGAAGAACTCGTTCTTCATGCCGATTTCGTAGTTGATCGCCGTTTCCGGATTCGCCGGCGGCGCATCGAGAGAGCGCTGCTGCAGGGCGCCGCCGCGCGTGCCGCGCGAGGTGCTGACGTACAGCAGATTGTCCGGCGTGATCTGGAAGTTGAAGCTGGCGAGATAGGAGATGCCGCTCGAGACTTCTCGCGAGGTGATGCCGGCGCACGAAGACAGCGACGCGACGAACGGCGGGTGGGGCGCGCCGAGCAACTGCCCGACGGTGCCGTTGCAGATGTAGCCCCGGCCGGTCGCAGCACCCTGGGTCTCGTTGTAGGCGACGTTCCAGCCCGTCATCTTCAGGCGTTCTTCGGAATAGCGCGCGCCGAGCGTGAGCGACATGCGATCGGTCAGATGCACGTCGTTCTGGGTATAGATCCCCCAGCTCGCCTGGTAGATGTCCGGCACGTAGACGCCGCTGAGAAGGCCTTGGCCGAAGTTAAAATTCGACACCTGGGTCGCCTGGCCGTCGTCGGTCGAGCCGAAGACGCCGACCAGCCAGTCCCATCGATCGAACGCATGGCCCGAGAGATCGAATTCCTGCGTGAAGGATTCCGATTCCTGGTCGGGGTGGTTGCCGAAGCCCGAGTGATCGCTGAACGGCGGGATCGTCTTCAGCAGCTGCGAGCCGCCGTTCTGGTGCAGGTACAGCACCGAGCTGGTGTCGAAATCCAGCGTGTGGAAGTCGCGGACCTTGTGATAGCCGGTGATTGAACGGAGCCTCACCTTATCAGTGATGTCCCACGTCATGTCCTGGACGGCGTGCCACGCGGTGAGCGGATAGTCTTGGATCAGATCGTCGCTGTTGGTGAAGATGTCGGTCGTCTTGGCGGCCCGGACGCCGGCCGGTAGACCCGCAAGGGGATTGAACTCGCGGATATTGAAGAGCTCGCCGTTCCGGTTGGTCTTCGACCATTCGATCTTGGTCGTGGACGTGAAATTGTCGGTGGGATCAAAGCGGACGGAAAGACGCAGGCTCCTGTCGTCGTGATCCTTGCCGATCTTCTGGCCGGTGGTGAGCGAGTGGCCGATGCCGTCCCGCTTCCACCATTGGCCGGCGAGCCGCACCGACAGCACGTCCTTGATGACGGGCACGTTGATCGCGCCGGTGAGCTTCTTGTTGGAGTAATCGCCGAGCTCGCCCGTCACATAGCCGTGGACGCCGTTGTGGTTTGCATTCCGCGTGACGATGTTCACGGCGCCGCCCGTCGTGTTGCGGCCATACAGCGTGCCCTGCGGCCCCTTCAGCACCTCGATCCGATCGATATCGTAGAGCGAAAGGTCGGTGCCCTCGGGGTGAGGAATGTTGGCGCTGTCCTCGTAGAGGCCGACCGCGGGGCTCTGCGTCAGCAGAAGGTCGCCGGCGACCTGGCCGCGCAGGCCGAACGTCACCGCCGCCGGGGCCGTCAGGTTCGTGGTGCTCTGCAGGCTGGGAACGTACCGCTGCAGATCGGTCGGCGTTCGAACGCCCTGTTGCGTCAGTTGTCGTGACGAGAGCGCCGTCACCGCCACGGGAATCTGTTGCAGATTTTCTTCGCGCTTCCGGGCTGTGACGACGACTTCGGATATGGTCGATGCAGTCGTTTGACTTTGCGCCAATGCAACCGACGATGGCGTCGTCACCAACGCCGCAGCTGCGGCGCCAATCGTATAGTGCCTGAGCATTTCGCCTCCCCAGAGCGCTTCTTGTCGCGCGCTCATTACGCCGAGAATGCGCCTCGACGCTTTCGGCGTCTAGTTCAGTCGTTCAAAGGACTATTCAGCGCGTCACCCCCGCGGGTGAATCAACGGACGATAAACCCAGAGTGCGTGTGCGGCCTTCCAATTGCCAAGCGGCCAAGCTTCCCGCGATCCTCGCCTCGCCTGGCGGTCGCCTCCCTGGTGGGCGGTGTTCCAGGAATTCGGTGGAGGAGGAGGCGGCTAGGACGAAGACGGCCTTACGCGTCGCGGTGTGTGCGGCGGCGATGCTGGGAGCCTTCAGCGGCGCGCCCGCGGCGGCGGGTCAAGGACCTGGAGGAGGCCGTGGCTTGGGTGAAGCGCCATCCCAATCCCATGGCCGGGCGCTGCGAGATCGAGGTCCGGCCGTTCCTGGAGGCGGAGGATCTGGCCAAGTTCGTTACGCCCGAGGAGCTCGCGGCGCCCCGGGACGGGGAGCGCGGCCGGCTCGGCGTCGCCTGAGGCGCGGTCGGCTCAGGGCCGGATCAGCGCCGCCGCCACGTAGGCCAGCACCAGGAGGCCCAGGCCGATCAGCAGCAGGCGCGCCCGAAGCTTGGCGCCCGGCCTCGGCTTCCGCACATCGTTCGGCGGGGGATCGGCGCCCATGGCGCAGCTAGCCGGCCGCGACCTGGATCACGCCGTCCGCCTCCAGCGCCGCGATCTGGCTTTCCGGCAGGCCGGCTTCCTTCAGCACTTCGCGAGTGTGCTGGCCGACGGCGGGTGCGCCGCCGCGGATGCTGACCGGCGTCTCGGACATGGTTACCGGCGTGCGCAGGTAGCGAACACCGTCTACATCCTGGAACAGGCCGCGCGCCTGTATGTGCGGATCCTCGACGGCCTGGCCGATGTCGTTGACCGGGCCACAGGGCACGCCCTCGTCGCCAAAGCGCTCGATCCAGTGGTCGGTGGGCTGCTGCGTCAGCACCGCTTCGAGCGCCGCCTCCAGCGCATCGCGGTTCGCCAGCCGGCCCTTCAGGGTGTTGAAGCGGGCGTCGGCCTTCAGCTCAGGCAGGCCGACCGCGTCGCACAGCCGCTCCCACAGATCTTCGCTGTTGACGCCGACGACGATGAAGCCGTCCGCCGTCTTCAGCGCCTCGTAAGGCGCGGCCAGGCGGTGGCGGGTGCCGCGCGGGATCGCGATCTCGCCGGTCGTCAGGTAGAGGCCGGCCTCCCAGATCGCGTGGGAGAGCGAAGATTCCACCAGGGTCGCCTCGACCTTCTGGCCGACGCCGGTGGTGTGGCGCGCCTGAAGCGCCGCCAGGATCGCCAGCGCGCCGAAGCAGGCCGTGCCCGCATCCGCCAGCGGCGCGCCGGAGGCAACGGGTCGCGTCGCGCCGGTCTCGCCAGTGTAGCTCATGACGCCGCTGACCGCCTGGGCGATCAGGTCGAAGCCGCCGCGCTCGCGGTAGGGGCCGGTGTGGCCGAAGCCCGAGATCGAGCAGTAGATCAGACGCGGATTCAGCTCGCGCAGATCCTCGTAGCCCAGCCCCAGCCGGTCGAAAACGCCGGGGCGAAAGTTCTCGACGAAGATATCGGCCTCGCCGACCAGGCGGCGGATGAGCTCGACGCCCTCGGGCTTGCGCAAATCCACGGCGATCGCCCGCTTGTTGCGATTGACCCAGTCGAGGCCGCTGAAGCGCGTGCGCCGGCCGCCGCGGCCCGCCTCGCCGCCGATCGGCTCGACCTTGATCACGTCCGCGCCGAGATCGGCCAGCATCATCGAGCAGTAGGCGCCAGCCATGACGTGGCTGCAGTCGACGACTTTGAGGCCGGCGAGGGATCCTTGGGGCAAGGCGCGTCTCCATCGTGCGCGAGGGGCTGGGCCGTCAGGCATAGGCCAAGACCGCCGAACTACAAACTCCGACGCAGCGCTTGGCGGCGCTTGGCGCTAGCGGAAGATCCAGTCGGTCTGCATGGTCAGCGGGCTCGTCACGCCCACCAGGTCGGCGATGGCGAGGGGGCCTTGCGGCCCAACCGGGCCGTCCATGTCGACATAGATCATCGTGCCGCCGGCGCCATCGGAGCCGAAGCTGACGAAGCCGTCGATCACCGGGGACGAGCCCGAATAGCCGCCGAGCAGCGGGCGAAGGTCGAGCACGTCCTGGCCGCGCGTAAAGTCGGTGATGCGCGCCGCGCCGGAGGGCGTCGCGACAAAGCGGAAGACGTCGTGGCCGGCGCCGCCGGTCAGGGTGTCACGGCCGCCGTTGGAGACCAAGATGTCGTCGCCAGCGGCGCCGTTCAGGCTCGCGCCGACGCCGTTGGAGGTGATCAGGTTGCCAAGCGCATTGCCGACGCCCGACTGGTCGACCGCCCCGGTCAGCGTCAGGTTCTCGACATTGGTGGTCAGCGTGTAGGCCTTCAATGCGGTGCGCACCGTGTCGACGCCGTTTCCAGCGGATTCGACGACGGAGTCCTTGGCGTTGTCGACCAGGTAGGTGTCGTCGCCGGCGCCTCCGGTCATGGCGTCGCCGCCGCCCTTGCCGTCGATCAGGTCGGCGCCGCTCATGCCGACGAGCTTGTCGTTCTTCGATCCGCCCAGGATCGAGTTCGTCGGCGTGGCGCTGCTCGGCAGGCTGAGCACTGTGGCGGGGGCGACGGCCGGCAGGTTAAGGCTCGTCACCCCGCCCGCCCCATAGCCAAGGAAGGGCACGGTCCAGGCGGTCCCAAGCGTGGAGCCGTCCTGCAGCGCGGTCCTGGCGTAGGTCTCGAAATTGTCGGTCACGCCGCCGCCGACGTTGTCGACGAAGACGCGTGCGTCCTCGCTATAGACCCCGACGCGCCCGCCGGAATACGACGTCTCCTGGTCGGTGAAGCTGACGATCTGGCGGCCGTCGACCGAGATGGTCATCGTCGCGCCGCTCTGGGTGAGCGAGAAGCCGTACCAGGTCTTGAGCGCGAACGAGACGTCCGAGCCGGTGGCCAAAAAGCGCTGGCCGCCCGGATAGTCCGGGTCACGCTTGCCGAGCTCCCAGCCGTTGGTCTTCAGCGCGAAATAGTAGAAGTGCTCGTTGTCGGTGTAGTCCCAGACCAACCAGGCGGTTTCCCACGGGTTGGCGGCGCTGCCGGTGCGCAGCTGCTGATCGGTCAGCACCTGGGCGGAGTAGCTGAAGTTCCCCGAAAGCACGGCCTGGCTGACCACCAGCGCCGCATGGGTCTCAGCCGGAGAGTTCGCCGCCTTGGGCGCAAGCGACAAGAATTGCGAAGTATCCGAGCTTTCGAGTGCAGGCATATTCTTCCCTAACCGCGGGGAGACTACAGCGTTCCGCGGCTAGCCCTAAGCGGCCAATCCTCGCAGGCGAGTGCGCCATGGTTAACTTAGGCGCGTCAGAACCGGCCGCCGTCGATGCTCAGCATCTGGCCCGTCGTGTAGGTGGACTCGTCGGAGGCGAAGTAGATCGCCGCGCCCACCACCTCGGAATTGTGGCCGAACCGGCCAAGCGAGATCCTGTTGATGGTGCCGGTCTCGGTGGCTGTGCGGACCATCGCCTCATGGTCGGCCTTGCCCAGCACGGTCGCCGGGTTGATCGCGTTGACGCGCACCTTCCACGGCCCCCATTCCTTGGCCATGTAACGGGTCAAGAGCAGCAGCGAGCCCTTGGCCATGCCGTAGGCGGCCATCTGCGGCGTCGGATTAATCCCGGTGGTGGAGACGATGGTGATGATGCTGCCGCCGCCGCGCTCGCGCATCTTCGGGGCCAGCGTGCGCAGCACCCGCAGGGGCGCCCAGACCATCGCCTTCTGATAGCTCAGGAAGACGTCCTCGGGCGTGGCCAGCACGTCGCCGGTCTGGACGTTGTCCGGCTGCAGGCTGACGAGCACGACGTCAAGGCCGTCCAGCGCCTCCCAGGCGCCGGCGGCGAGCGCGTCGATCTCCGCGTCGACGGTCATGTCGGCGGCCAGGCCGCGGACCGTGCAGCCTTGCTCGGCGCGGATCTCGCCCGCCAGGGCGTCAACCTTGGAGGCGGTGCGGCCGCTCACCAGCAGGTCGGCTCCCTCCTGGGCGAACGCATGCGCGAAGGCCGAGCCCATCGACCCCGTGGCCCCCATCACGAAGGCCTTCTTGCCCTTCAGCCGCATCGTCGCCTCCCTGCCGTTTGCCGTGTCGTCAGTCGCGGGGCCGGCGCGCCTCGGCCCGGGCGAGCGCCAGGAAGGTGCTTACCTGGTCGTCGACCGCCGCGACGAAGGCATCCAGCTCGACCGTCGGCCGCGCCGCCAGGTCGTAGTGACCCGCCAGCCGGTCGATGTGGCCGGGTGAGGCGCGCTCGCCGTCGGAAATCAACCGGCGCAGCAGCACCTCCAGCGCCGCGATGCGGACGCTCAGCTCCCGCTCTCGTTCCTCGGTGGGGCTCATCACCCCAGGAAGACCTGCCCGCGCTTCGCTGGCAAGCCGATCCCGGCGGTCAGCCGCGCGCCGCACCGTCCAGGGCGATCTCGAGCAGCAGACCGTCCGGATAGTGGAAGTCGCCGGTCGAATAGCTCTTGCCGTTGGCGGCGACGAGGAGGCGGTCGCCCTGGAACAGCAGGTGCGGGTAGCCGCTCTGCAGGTTGCGCGCGAACAGGTGGTGCTCGCCGCGCTCGTCGACCCGATAGATGGCCGCGTCGTAGGGCAGCGGCCCATCCGGCATCATCGTCGTCTGCATCAGATTGGCCGAGCCCATGTCGGTGTAGAAGCGCTGGCCGGCGAAGGCGCCCCAGCTGGCGGGCGCGATGTGCCCATGGTGAAGGATCGTCACCGGCGGCAGGGCGGACGCGTCGATCTGCGTGAGCTTGGCGTGCTGCCCTTCACCCTGATCTTCGACGACGAACCAGGCCGGCTCTTCCTTGAGGTGGGGCTCGCCGGGCTGGGGCGCGGGCGTGGAGAAGCTGTGATTGGCCACGCCCTGGCAGATCAGCTTGCCGGCGTGCTCGCCCCAGCTGGCTGGCGCGCGGTAGAGCTCCCGCGGCATCCATTGGACGCCGGAATGCTCGACGTCGCCGATTATGTAGGGCCACACCTGCCGCTTGGCGTTCAGCTTGTAGAGCACGCAGTTGTACATCGCGACGACGTAAAGATAGCCCTGCTCGGGTGTGCCCGGCAGGCCGAAGCCCTGGCTGATGTTCTCGCCGGTTGTGTTGGTCAGGGCGCTGACCAGGGCCCCCGACTTGCCGCCGTTGATCGATCCTGCGTCGGGCATGACGGCGTAGTGCTCCACCCACGACGCGCCAGGCGGGACCCAGTAGAGGGCGTGGGTGTTGTGCGCGCCCCTGCGGCCCGGCCGCAACTGGCCGAGCGGAAACGGGCGGCCGCCATACTCGCCGAAGTCGGGGGGCGAGAGGATGCTGGACATGATCATTGCCCGCCCTGTGGCGCCGTAGGGGACGATGGGCTCGATCCGGTTGTCCGGGTGAAGCCTGAAGACCGAGCCATGCCCCTTCTCGGGGTCCCAGCCCGGTTCGGCCTGGCCGCCGATGTCGGTCAGCACCACCGTTCCGTCGTCCTCGATCCAGCGCAGCTGGCCGTCGAAGAGCGTCGTGGCGGGGGGGAGGATGGCGTTGTAGCGGAAACCCGGCTCAAGGATCTCGAGCTTGATCTCGGTCCATTCCTTCAGCCAGCCGAGATCCGTGTATGACCGCTCCATCCGACCCCTCCCATGTCTTGCTTTTCGTAGAGCGCCGAGCCTTGGCTTTCCCCCAGCGGGTTGAAGGCTTGAGCGACGGCGCAGCGACAGGTTCTCCGGCAGACGGGACGCGCGCAAGACTAAATCATGATAATTTTTTCAGTGGATTTCCGGATTCGCTTCCTGGCGAGCAGAAACAACCGCTGGAGATGGTCCGAATTTCCCCTTCGGCCGCAGCGGGTTCGCGATCTTCTATGAGAAGGAATTCTTTGGGGCGGCATCGCAAGGCGATGGCGACGAGCGCGCGGCCGCGCCGTTCGGCGGCGTCGGCTTATCCGGCTTCGGCCGAAGGCGGCGAGGAAAGGCTGCTCGAGGTCAGCGGCGCCGAGGTGGCGCCGGCCGGCTGAGCGAAAGCCTTCGCCCGCGCCTAACGGCGCCGGTAGACCGGGCGCGGCGTGCCGCCGATGCGGGGGCTGGCGTCGCGGTGGCGGTAGGTGATCCGGCCCCGATCCATGTCGTAGGGCGTCATCTCCACCGTAACCTTGTCGCCCACCATCGAGCGGATCCGGTTCTTCTTCATCTTGCCGGCGGTGTACGCCAGGATCTCATGCTCGTTTTCCAGCCTGACGCGGAAACGGCCTTCCGGTAGCAGTTCGACGATCTCGCCCTCGAATTCCACCAGGTCTTCTTTGGCCATGCGTTGCTCCGACGCTCGAATTAAAACGGGTCGGCGCCGCCGACCCGCTTATTGTCATTATAGAGGACTTTGCGCCCGCCGGGCGGTTAGCCCGCTTGCAGTTGGCCTGCCGACATCTTGCCGCTGCGCTTGTCGCGCTCCAGCTCGAAGCCGATACGCTGGCCTTCGTTGAGCGTCGCCATGCCGGCGCGCTCGACTGCGGAGATGTGCACGAACACGTCTGCGCCGCCAGCTTCAGGTTGAATAAAGCCAAAGCCTTTGGTGGGGTTGAACCACTTCACCGTGCCAAATTGCATATGTCGTCCCTTTCCGGACACAGTTCTCGCGCCGGGGCGCGGGTCGCAAGATCAAATTTTCGGAGCGGGTCGAAGGCGGTGTCGCGAACGGAAGCCGCGAGGGCAGCGAGCCAAAACGAATTTTGATCCGCCACATATGGAGACAAGGGGCACAAGAGCAATAGGCGAATGCGCGCAAACCGGGCGTCGCCAGGGCGCCTCGCCCTCGCGCCGACCCTCCAAAGGCGCTAGCTGACGCCGTTAGAACTGCGTCCGCGGGAGCGCTTGGGGATGTTCTGTGTCTATGGCGCGCCGCCGGCGGAGCTCGCAGCCGTCCCGCCGGGCGCCGTGCAGGTTTCGCCGCTGGCGCCAGGCGGCGGGGCGCTCGAAGCGCTCACGCCGACGAGCCTGGCCGGAGCGGTCGTCGCCGCGCCGCCGGGCGTGCTGGAGCGCCGGTATGTGCTCGCGCGAATTCTCCAGGCCCTGGCGCCTGGCGCGCCGCTGACCGCGCTAGCGCCCAACGACAAGGGCGGGGCGAGGTTACGCAAGGAGTTGGAGTTCTTTGGCTCCGTGGTCGTTGAGACCGGCCGGCGGCACCAGCGCATCTGCCAGACGTCGCGGCCCGAGCATCTGCTCGGCATCGATCCGGCGCTGGCGGCAGGCGCCTTGCAGGTCTCGCAGGCGCTCGGCCTCTGGACCCAACCCGGCGTGTTCAGTTGGGACCGCCCGGACAACGGGACGCGACAATTGCTGGCGGCGCTGCCGACCCTTGCCGGGCGCGGCGCTGATCTCGGCTGCGGCCTGGGCGTGCTGGCCCGCGCCGTGCTGGCCAGCCCAGACGTGACCCAGCTCGATCTGGTCGACCTCGATCGGCGGGCGATCGAGGCGGCGCGGCGCAATGTCGAAGACCCGCGCGCGCGCTTCCATTGGGCTGACGCGCGCGGCGAGCCCGAGCTTTCCGAACTCGACTTCGTGGTGATGAACCCGCCATTCCATGATCACGGCGTCGAAGACCGCGATCTTGGCCAAGCCTTCATCCGCCGCGCCCATCAGATCCTGCGCCGTGGCGGAGCTCTGTGGCTGGTCGCCAACCGCCACCTGCCCTACGAAGCGGTTCTGCGCGACCTGTTTCGCAGGGTGACGCCGCGCGGCGACGCCGCGGGCTTCAAGATCTATGAGGCGCACAAGTGAGCGGGACCCTCCGGCTCGATCGACTGCTGGCGAACATGGGCTACGGCTCGCGGCGCGAGGTGCGGTGGCTCGTCCGGCAGGGACAGGTGGAGCTCGACGGCGCGCGCGTGACCGACAGCGACCTGCGGCTGCCGGTCGCGCCGGAGCTCGCCGAACGCATGCGGGTGAGCGGCGCACCGCTGGATCCGCCGCCGGGCATGGCGCTGATGCTCCACAAGCCGTTAGGGGTCACCTGCTCGCACAAGGAGGCCGGCGCGCTGGTCTATGATCAGCTGCCGACCCGCTGGCGCGCCCGCGACCCGGCGATCTCCACCGTCGGGCGGCTCGACAAGGAGACTTCGGGACTCCTGCTGCTGACCGACGACGGCGCGCTGTTGCACAAGATCATCTCGCCCAAGCGGCACGTGGCCAAGCGCTACGTCGCCACCTTGGCGCGGCCTTTGGACGGGAGCGAAGCCGCACGCTTCGCCTCTGGCGAGCTGATGCTCGACGGCGAGGACAAGCCCCTGGCGCCCGCGGTGCTGGAGCCGCTGTCGCCGACGCAGGCGCAGCTGACGATCACCGAGGGCCGTTATCACCAGGTGCGTCGGATGTTCGCCGCCGTCGGCAACCACGTCGAAGCCCTGCACCGCGACCGCGTCGGCGGCCTCGCCCTGCCGGAGGATCTGGAGCCCGGCGCCTGGCGGATCATGAGCACGCAAGAGGTGGCGGCGATCTTCGCGCCGGCGGAGGGATGATCCCCTGGGTTCAGCTCGACACGGCGCAGATTCCCGACGGCGGTGAGCTTCGGCTGATGCGGCGGGGAAGCGAGCTGTCGATCATGTCCGGGGCGATCGAGCTGATGAACAGCCGGCTGAGCGGCTCGGAAGAGGCGCTGGCGATGCTGACCTGCGCGCCGTTGCAGGGGGCGAGCCGTTCAAGGGTGCTGATCGGCGGCCTGGGCATGGGCTTCACGCTGCGGGCTGCTCTGGCTGAGCTGCCGCCCACCGCCGAGGTCGTGGTCGCCGAGCTCGTGCCCGCGGTGGTCGATTGGGCGAAAGGGCCGATGGCCGAGCTGTTCGACGGCTGCCTCGACGACCCGCGCGTGACGCTCCGCGTGGCGGACGTCGCCGAGCTGATCGACGAGGCGAGCGGCGCCTACGACGCGATCCTGTTGGACGTGGACAACGGGCCGGGCGGCTTGAACCGCGAGGCGAACGACGGCCTCTACGGCGCGCGCGGCTTGGCCGCCGCGTCTGCGGCGCTGAAGCCCGGCGGCGTGCTCGCGGTATGGTCGGCGACCCAGGACAACGGCTTTGTTCAGCGGCTGCGGCGCGCCGGCTTCGCCGTCGACGAGCAGCGGGTCCGCGCCACCGGGCGCAAGCGTGGCGCCCGACACATCGTCTGGCTGGCGCGGCGTTAGGCTGGACCGATGCTGCGGATCTCCGAACTCAAGTTACCGCTGGACCACCGGGCCGAAGCGCTGCCCGCAGCTATCGTCGCGCGACTGGGCGTGCGCGCGGACGACCTCGTGTCCTGGTCGGTCTGGAAACGGGCGCACGACGCCCGCAAGAAGTCGGCGATCCTCAAGGTCTACATCGTCGACGCCGAGGTGAAGGACGAGTCGGCGGTATTGCAGCGGCTGGCGGGCGATCCGCACGTGCGGCCGACGCCGGACACCGCCTACCGACCCGTCTCGACAACGCCGCCTGCCCAGGGGCTGCGGCCCGTGGTGATCGGAGCCGGGCCCTGCGGCCTGTTCGCCGGGCTGATCCTGGCCGAGCTCGGCTTGCGCCCGATCATCCTCGATCGCGGCAAAGTGGTGCGCGAGCGGACCAGGGACACCTGGGGGCTGTGGCGGCGCGGCGAGCTGAACCCGGAGTCCAACGTCCAGTTCGGCGAGGGCGGGGCTGGGACCTTCTCCGACGGCAAGCTCTACAGTCAGATCAAGGATCCACGCTATCTCGGCCGCAAGGTGCTCACCGAGTTCGTGCAGGCCGGCGCGCCCGCGGAGATTCTGACCGAGGCACATCCGCATATCGGAACCTTCCGCCTGGTGACCATGGTCGAAAGCCTGCGGGCGAAGATCGAGGGGCTGGGCGGCGAGTACTGCTTCCAGCGTCGGGTCGTCGACATCGAGCTGGAAGGCGGGCCGGATGACGCACGGCGGGTCCGCGGCCTGCACCTGCACACTGGCGAGTTTCTGGAGACCGAACACGTAGTGCTCGCCGTCGGCCATTCGGCGCGCGACACCTTCGAGATGCTCCACGACCGCGGCGTTCACGTCGAGGCCAAGCCGTTCTCGATCGGGTTCCGCATCGAGCACCCGCAGTCGTGGATCGATCGGGCGCTGTTCGGACCCTGCGCCGGCCACCCTGATCTGGGCGCGGCGGCCTATTCCCTGTCGCATCACTGCGCCAACGGCCGCGCCGTCTATAGCTTCTGCATGTGCCCCGGCGGAACGGTGGTCGCGGCTACGTCCGAGCCGCAGCGGGTCGTCACCAATGGCATGAGCCAGTATTCGCGTAACGAGCGGAACGCGAACTCCGGCTTCGTCGTCGGCATCTCGCCTGCCGACTATCCAAGCGCGCACCCGTTGGCGGGTATCGCCCTGCAGCGCGAGCTGGAGAGCCGGGCGTTCGTCGCCGGCGGCGGCGACTACTACGCGCCGGCGCAGCGGGTGGGCGACTTCCTGGCGGGGCGGGCGTCGAGCGCGCTGGGCGAGGTCGCGCCGAGCTATCGGCCCGGTGTGCGGCCGACCGACCTCGCGGCGATCATGCCCGACTATGTGATCGAGGCCATGCGCGAGGCGCTGCCGGTCTTCGGCCGCAAGATCCCGCGCTACGACGACCCCGACGCGCTACTGACCGGGGTCGAGACGCGGACGTCCGCGCCGATCCGGATCACCCGCGGCGCCGATTGCCAGAGCCTCAACGTGCGCGGCCTGTTCCCGGCGGGAGAGGGCGCAGGCTACGCGGGCGGCATCCTCTCGGCCGCCGTCGACGGCATCAAGGTCGCCGAAGCGCTGGCCCGCGTTCGGGTAGCAGAGTCAGCCGTCGCCTGAGCGGCCAGGCGGCGGGCGTTGCGGCCAGCGTGCTTAGCGGCGTAGAGGGCCATGTCGGCCGCCGACAGCCAGCTGTCGATGTCGGAGAAATCCCCCGGGCTGAGCGACGGCACGCCGAAGCTGGCGGTGACCCGAAGGCCCTTCTCGCCGATGGAGAGGTCGCCCGTGATGCTTGGGCTCGGTCATGTCGCACCTCGCAGGTGAGGACCTGGACCCTGGGGGGCGAGGTTAACCCGTGCTTTCGGGACGGTGTTCGCTCAGTCGTGGACGATCCAGCCGTCCGAAAGCTCGGTGGAGTCGATGTTGAGCAGCGTCATCGTCTCGCCGCCCGACAGGGTGACGACGGTGTCCGCGCCGCTCTGGGCGAAAGTCCAGCTCCCGCCGCCGTGGACGACGATGCGGTCGCCGTCGGCGCGGGTGAAGTCGGTGATCACGTCGTGACCGCCGCCCTGGGAGATGTGGAAGGTGTCCGCCCCCGCGCCGCCGGTCAGGGTGTCGTCGCCGAGATCGCCCATCAGTTGGTCGGCGCCCGCGCCGGCGACGAGCAGATCGCTCCCTTGGCCGCCGTGCAGCACGTCGACGCCGTCGCCGCCCTCTACGGTGTCGTCGCCGAGGTTGCCGTTCATCGACAGCCGACCGTGATGGCCGCAGACGTGGTCGTTTCCCTGACCGCCCATCAGGGTGTCGTCGCCGCCCTGGCCGCCGTCGACGCTGTCGTCGCCCCGGTTGCCATTGATCACGTCATTCCCGCCCGATCCGGTGACGCTGTCGTCGCCGTCCAGCGCATGGACGGTGTGCGTTCCCGGGCTATCGGCGACGGTCACGACGTCGTCCTGGTCGTCGCACTCGATCGGGTTCGTGGGCGTGATGGTCGTCGAAGCCGGCAGAGCGGCGACGATGGCGGACGGCGTGGTGTTGTGCTCCAGCACCTGACGCAGGTCCGCCATCGAGAAGCGAAAGCCCGACGACTGGAAGACCGTCTTGTCGCCCTGAACGTCGGTCACCGCGGTGACCACCCCGCTTACCGGCATGCCCTTGAGATAGGTGAGGCCTTCGCCGGTGAAGGTCAGAACGTCCGAGCCGTAGCTCAGTACGAAGGTGGTGGCGGTCGTGGTGACCACGTGGCCGCTCAGGATACTCGCGAGACTGCCCATGTTGTTCCCCCCGGAAGCTGCAAAGTCTGACACTGCCTTACGCGGGGAGGGCTCGCGGCGTGTGAAGCGGAAGGGCTAATTTCGCGAACACCTTGCAGGCGACGCCCGGGGGCGAACGCTACTTCCCCTGGATCAGCTCGATCATGTAGCCGTCGGGGTCGTGGCGATGGCGACCTAGCAGGCGCTGGCGTCGCGCGGCTCGAGCGGCTGGCCGGCGGCCGTCGCGCGCGCAGTGATCGCCTTGATGTCCGGCGTCAGGATCACGAACTTCACCGCGAGGGGTAGGGCCCGTCCACGGGCATGCGCGCCGCATCCGAGCTGATGTTGACGATCGATCCGCGCCCCCCGCCGATCATCTCTGGCAGCACCAGGCGCATCAGGACGTAACAGTCCTCCCACGGCCGCCTGGGCCGCTTTGCGTCGAGCTTAGCGGCGGCTCCCAGCGCGGCGCCAGCCTAGCTCCGCTCCAGGACGCGGAACACGAAGGGATACTGATCGACATCGGAGGCGGGATGGGCCTCACGGCGCACTTCACGCCAACGTCCCTCGTCGATCGGGGAGAGCGTGACGTCGCCGTCCACCTCGGCGTCGACCTCGGTGAGATAGAGGCGGGTCGCGCGCTTCAGGGCGAGTTCGAACAGCGAGGCGCCGCCGATCACACAGACTTCGTGCTGGCCGGCGTCCTCGGCCTGCTCGCGGGCGATCTGCACCGCCTCGGAGAGGTCCTCGCAGACCAGCGCTCCCTTGGCCTCGAAGGAGCCGTCGCGCGAGAGCACGATGTTCGTGCGGCCGACCAGCGGCCTCTTCGGCAGGCTCTCCCAGGTCTTGCGGCCCATGATCACCGGCTTGCCCATGGTGGTGGCGCGGAAGATGGCGAGGTCGCTCTTCAGCCGCCATGGCAGGCCCCCGTCCTTGCCGATGACGCCGTTCCTCGCAAGTGCGATGGGGCCGGCGCTGAGCGTGATATGAGACATGGGAGGTTCTTAGACCCGCCCGTAGCTTCGCTCCAACTGTCCCGCGTAAGGTGGCCGAAAAGGCAGGGAGAGACGGGATGGCGTTTGCGTTCGCGGGCCAGCGCGCGCTCATCTACGGCGCGGCCAAGGGCATCGGCCAGGCGGTGGCCCTGGAGTTCGCCCGCCGCGGCGCGAACGTGGCCGTCGCCGACATCGACATCGAGGCCGCCGAGGCGACCGCCGCGCAGATCCGCGCCGTTGGGCGCGAAGCCGTCGCCGTCCGTTGCGACGTGACCGACGACGCCGACGTGGCGCGGGCGGGCGCCGCCGCGGAGGCTGCGCTCGGCGAGGCCGACATCGTCATGAACAACGTCGGCGGCATCATCGGCGGCGACCCGCAGGACATTCCGCTCGACGAGTGGCGGCGGCTGATCGACCTCAACCTGATGTCGGTGATCCGCGGCCAGCAAGCGTTCCTGCCGAAGATGCTGGCGCGCGGCGACGGCTACCTAGTCAACACCGCCTCGTTCGCCGGGCTCTATCCCTATGCGGTGAGCCGGCTGCCTTATGCCGCCAGCAAGGCGGCGGTGATCGCATTGACCGAGGGGCTTGCGCTCTACGCCGAGCCGCGTGGCGTGCGGGTGTCCTGTCTATGCCCCGGGCCGGTGAAGACCGGCATCGGCGCCAACATGAAGAACTGGACGCCCGACGGCCCGATGCGCGGGCCCGGCCGGCAGTACCAGTTCGTCACCCCTGCAGAGTGCGCCACGATCCTGGCCGACGGGATGGAGCGAGGGCGGCTGATCATCCCGACGGACGAGCAGGTCTGGGAGGACATCCGCAGTCATGCCGCCTCGCCGGACGACTTCGTGCGCCGAAAGATCGCCATTGAGGCTTCGCGAGACTTCGGGCTGCCGGAAGGCTTCACGCCGCCGGGAGCCCTTCCCACTCACGATGGATCACCGTGAGTGGGCAAGAAGGGCTCTCACTCAGGAAGCGACGACCCTGTTTATCCCGCCAGCCTTGAACCAAGTCGGGCCGGACGGGGTCTAGCGGGCGCTAACGCCTCAGACCGCGATGGGCGCGGAGATAGCCGGATGGGCCTTGTAGCCCTCCAGCTTGAAGTCGGCGTAGTCGAAGCTGAACAGGTCGGGCCGCTCGGCGATGCGCATGACGGGCGGCGACAGCGGCTCGCGGGTGAGCTGCAGCCGGGCCTGGTCGAGGTGGTTCAGATAGAGGTGGGCGTCGCCCAGGGTATGCACGAATTCGCCGGGCTCGAGGCCGGTGACCTGCGCCATCATCTGGGTCAGCAATGCATAGCTGGCGATGTTGAACGGCACGCCCAGGAACACGTCGGCCGAGCGCTGGTAGAGCTGGCAGGAGAGCTTGGCGCCCCCTTCTCGATTCGGCGCGACGTAGAACTGAAAGAGACAGTGGCAAGGCGGCAGCGCCATGTCGTCGACGTCCGCCGGGTTCCAGGCGCTGACGATGTGACGGCGGCTGGTGGGGTTGGTCTTCAGGCTCTCCACCACCTTGGCGATCTGGTCGATGACGCGGCCGTCGGGCGCGGCCCAGGAGCGCCATTGCTTGCCGTAGACCGGGCCAAGCTCGCCCTTCACGTCGGCCCATTCGTCCCAGATGCTGACGCCGCGTTCCTGTAGCCAGCGCACGTTAGTGTCGCCGTTCAGGAACCAGAGCAGCTCAAGGATGATCGACTTCAGGTGCAGCTTCTTGGTGGTCAGCAGCGGAAATCCGCGCGCCAGGTCGAAGCGCATCTGCCGGCCGAAGACGCTGAGCGTGCCCACGCCGGTGCGGTCCTCGCGCCGGAGCCCATTTTCCAGAATGTCGGCGAGCAGCGCGAGGTAAGGCTGCTCCAGCGGCTCGACGGCCGTGTCGGCTGCGGCTCTGGCGAAGGGCGCGTTCATCGATTCGGAATGTAAGGCGCGCGGGCGCTAGGTCGAAGGGGATTCAGCCGGCTGCGGCGTCGCGATGCGGAGGCGCAGCAGGCTGACGACGGCCGCCACCGCTGCGATCGCCGCGGCGACCCCGACGGCGGCGGTGGTGGGGCTCGCGATGGCGTGGCTCGCACTGGCGTGGAACAGGGCCGCGACGCCCACAGCGCCGGCGGTCTGGCCGACGAGCCGGGCGGTCGAGAGCATGCCCCCGGCCGCACCGCTGCGGTCGCGGGGCGCCGAGCTGATCAGCGCGCGGTTGTTCGGCGACTGGAAGAAGCCGAAGCCGAGGCCGCACAGCGCCATCCAGCAGCCGATCTGCAGGTCCGACGCTTCATGCGGCAGCATCGCCAGCAGCGCGAGTCCGACGGCGAGCAGGGCGAGGCCCGCGCCGCCGAGCAGGCCGGCGGGGACCTTGTCGGATAGCCGGCCCGAGAGCGGGGCCGCGACGCAGGTCGCGAGCGGCCAGGGCGTCATCAGCACGCCGACTCTCACGGCGCTGCGGCCCAGCTCCGACTGCAGGAAGAAGGGCAGGGCCACCAGAGCCAGCATCTGGGCGAGGAAGGAGCAGATCGAGGTGGCGATCGAGAGGCGGAAGAGCGGAATGCGCAGAAGGTCGATCGGGAGCAGCGGGTCGGCCTGCGGCAACTGACGGCGGACGAGCATGATCGCCGCCGCGAGCCCCGGGACTAGGAATGGCGCGGCGGCGACGAGGCCCTCGCGGGTGGCCGTTTCCGCGCCCAGGATCACGCCGCCGAACGCCAGCGCGTTGAGGATCGCGGAAATCACGTCGAACTTGCCGCCCGAACCCTTTGTGCGCGGCAGGGCGAAGGCGCCGAGTAGGATCGCGGCGAGCCCCAGCGGCACATTGACCGCGAACAGCCACTGCCAGGGGCCGAGCGCCAGGATTCCCGATGCCACCGTCGGCCCCACCACCGAGGCGCCGGCGATCACCAGGGCGTTGACGCCGATCCCGCGCCCCAGCATGCGCTGCGGGTAGATGAAGCGCACCATGGCGGTGTTGATGCTCATGATGCCGGCCGCGCCGAGGCCCTGAAACACCCGCGCGGCGATCAGCTGGGCCAGCGTGCCGGAGAGGGAGCACGCCAGCGAGCCCAGGGTGAAGATCGCCAGCCCGCCCATGTAGACGCGCCGGTAGCCGATCTTGTCGCCTATCGAGGCCAGCGGCAGAAGGGCGACGGTGATCGCCAGCTGGTAGGCGTTGATGATCCAGATCGACGCGCCGGGGCTGGTTTCCAGCTCGCGGCCGATGGTGGGCAGCGCCACGTTGGCGATCGTCCCGTCGAGCACCGCCATGGTCACCGCCAGCGCGATCGCGAGGATCGCCCAGTAGCGGCGCGGCGTGGGCAGGCCGTCGGCCGGCCGATCGGCCGGGGCGCAGGAGGCGGAGTCGCTGGCGGTCACGTCATCCGGCGAAGCCGCCCTCGTCGAGGAAGATCTGTTCGACGGGCGTGGTTGCGCGCCCAAGGCATTGATTGCGGTGCGGGAACCGGCCGAAACGCACTATGATGTCGCGGTGGATCTTGACCCACTTGAGGACCTCCGGATCGGCCAGTTCGGTCGCAAGCGAAAGACCGAAGTCCTGGTCCGCCAAGTCCTCGGAGTGTTCGAACGGCGTGACGAAGAATTGCCGCAGCTCCGGCTCGACCCTGAGGTGGAAGCCAGCTTCCGCGGCGTCGCGGGCGATCGCGCGCGCCTTGCCGTCGGTGGCGAACTGATGCCCCGACCCGCGATAGAGATTGCGCGGAAACTGGTCGAGCAGGATGAGCAGCGCGAGGGCGCCTTCGGCGTTGACGGCCCAGCTGTCGTAGACTCCGCGCGCGGCGGTGTGATGCACGGGCTCGAACTTCAGCCGGATGGCCGAGTCGAAGGCGTCGGACTTGGCGAACCACTTGGCGGGACCTGCCGCGCGCCAGAAGCCCAGGATGTCGATCGGTGTTGCGGTCACGTTCGCTCCAGCCGGGAAGGGCGTCGCCGGACAGTTGGCGCAACCGGGCGCGGCGTTCAAGTCGGGTTCAGCCACGCCGTGGCACGGCTGCGAAATAGGGACACCTGCGGCGGCGATGGTCCGCCTGGATATGATCGATGAACGTCAAGCTTCTGAGCCTCCTCTTGCTGCTCATGGCCGGCGCTGCGCCTGCCGCCCTCGCGCAGGGATGGGGCGGACGCGGCGGAGGCGACCTGCGCCAGGCGCCGGCCGCCCCGCAGGCCCCCGTCGCCCAGGCCCCTCCGGCCCCCGCCGCGCCGCAGCCGCGCGAGATGCGCAGCTGGCGCGGCGGCGACCCCGCGCACCAAGGCGGCATTGCGGGGCAGCAGATGCAACGACGCGACGGCGGCGACCGCGGCGGCGGGCCGCCTGCAGCCGACGCCGGTGGGCGCTGGGGCAATGGCGATGGAAATAGGGGCGATCGCAATCCGGCGGACCGTAACCCGGGCGAGCGGCGTCCCGGAGATCGACCTGCGGGTGATCGGCCCGCCTGGGGCGAGCGCGGGCGTCCGGAAGGACCGCGCACAGTTCCCGCACGCCCCGACGGTGAGCGCGGCCCTGGGCCGGAGACGCGCGACGGCCGCCGCTGGCAGGACGGTTCCCGCCATCCCGATCGCAACTGGCACCGGGATCCGGGCCGGGACCGGAACGACGGCCAGGACCGCGGCGGGAATCTCGACCGCAATCGCGGGCAGGACCGCGGCTGGGATCGCAATCGTCAGCCGCCGCCGTCGGATTGGCGCGTCGAGCGCGACCCGCGCGATCGGCCGGGCCAAGGCGGGCGGCGGCAATGGCGGCCGCACGTCTATCCGCCGATCTACGACAGCCATCACCGCTTCCACGGCCATCCCTGGCGACCGCCGCACGGCTACTATGTCCGCGCCTGGCGATACGGCGAGATCCTGCCGTACGGCTGGTACGTGCCGGACTACTGGATCACCGACTGGTGGAATTACGATTTGCCCGAGCCGCCGCCCGGCTACGCCTGGGTCCGCGTCGGCTATGACGCCCTGCTGGTCGAGGATTACAGCGGCCGCATCGTCCAGGTGGTGCGACTGCTGTTCTGGTGACGCTGCAGCTCAGGCGCGGCAGGCGGGGCAGAGGCCGCGGACTTCCAAGGTAACCGCGCGGATGTCGTAGCCGCGGGCGTCGGCCGCCGCGATCTGGGCCTGGAAATCGGGTTCGAATTCGTCGGCGGTCCCGCAGCAGTCGCAGATCAGAAAGGCCGCGCTGTGCGTCTCGCCGGCCAGCCGGCAGGGTACATAGGCGTTCAGGCTCTCGATGCGGTGGGCGAAGCCCAGCCGCTCGAGAAACTCCAGCGCGCGATAGACGGTGGGCGGCTTCGCCGGAACACCCGGCTCGCCATAGACGGCGATCAGGTCATAGGCCTTCAGCGGCGCATTGGCCTCCAGCAGCAGTTGCAGGACCCGTCGCCTGGGCGGCGTCAGCCGCTCCTGGGTCGCGGTGCAACGCGCCTCCGCCACGGTCAACGCGCGCTGCAGCACCGACCCGTGCAAGCCGGGATGCGCGCCGTCGGGATGGTGACACTCGCTGCCCATTAAACGCAGGTAATGCGCTTCCGCGCGCGGCGCCAACAGGCGCGAGTGATCATTCGGCGATCAACCCACGAAAGAATCCTGTCGCAATGCAGCAATCTTTGGGAAATAGCGTTGTGCGACGCAGCGCCAGCTGCAGAGTTCGTTTCGCGTAGGGGTTCCCAATGTCGTTCATTCAGATGCGCACCGTCCCTGGCCTGTTCGTCGGTCGCCGCACCCTGATCTGCGCCGAAGCGCCCGCGCCGGGCGCCGAAGCCGAAGGGTACCGTTGCGGAGCCTGCCACAGCGTCGTGCACGCCGCCGCCGACCCATCCGAGCTTCGCGACGTGGTCGTGAAGTGCGGCTGCGGCGAGTTCAATCAGATCTGAGCTGGCGCCCGCCCCCTGGACGCCGGCGCGATTCCGGCCCAGGGGAGGGCATGGCCAGACTTGACCGTGCGCGGCTGGACGCCGCCTGCTTCTCCTGCTCGATCGAGCTCCCGACGCGCTACGCCGACCTCGATCCGCAGAAGCACGTCAATAATTCCGCCGCGACCGTCCTGCTGCAGGAGGCGCGCATCCAGTTCGACTTCACGGCCGGCGTCATCCTCGACCTCTATCGGTTCGTGACCGCCTCGCTCTGGGTCGAGTACGCCGACGAGATGTTCTTTCCGGAGCAGGTGACCGTCTCGACCGGCATACTGGAGTTCGGTCGCTCCAGCTTCACGCTTGGCCAGATCGCCCGCCAGCGCGGCCGCCCCACGCTGTACGCCGAGACGGTGATGGTGGTCGCCGACGCCAGCGGCCCGGCGCCGATGCCGCCGGACATGCGCGCCAGGTACGAGCCGTTCCTGTTGTAGGCTCTCCTAACGCCGCTCATCCCCGCGGAAGCCGAATCCGGCCTTTTGCTGTTTCCTGAAGCCCACAGGCCCCGACCGCTGCTCGCAAGAACCGCGGCCGGGGCCCCCGAGGGCGCGACCAGCGCCTCGGAGACGGCCACGCCGAAAGGAAGTGGCCGCCGTTCCGCCCCATCCCGGGACAGCCGGGGCGGGTCGGCCGGGACGCAGCAAGCCGGCCGCCAGCCCGGGCCGCGAGCGGCTCACATTTTGTTGCGCGGGCAATTGCTTAGCTTGCTGTCGAACATGCATACAAAAAAGCCCGCAGCGCGCCGCGGGCTTTCTGTTTCGTCGGAGGCGCGCGTCAGGCGCCTTCGCTCTCATCGGATGGCGGCGAGCCGTCGCCGCCTTCGAAGGTGCGCGGGGCACGCCGTCGGCGGGGCTTGCGAGCCGGCTCCTCTCCGTCCTCCGCGCGCGGCGCGGCTGGGGCCTGCAGGAAGGCGGGCGCATGGCTTTCGCCGCCGTCGGCGTCACGCAGCACCCGCGCGGGGCGCTCTTCGACCACTGGGGCGGGAGCGCGCGGTGCTTGTTCGGCGGCGACGGGCGCGGGCTGGTCGCGTTCGGGGTGGTCGTCGCGGCGCTCGAAGCGCTCGCGCTGGCGGTCGTCGCCGCCTCGATCGCCGCGGTCACGGTCACGGTCGCGGTTGCGGTCGTCGCGGTCGCGCCAGCGGTCGCGGCGTCCGCCCTGACCGTCACGATCACGGTTGCGGTCGTCGCGGCCTTCGAAGCGGTCGCGCGGGCGGTCGTCGCGGGGCCGGTCCTCGCGGGGTCGCTCATCGCGCGGGCGTTCTTGCCAACGCGTCTCGCGGCCTTCGCCGTCGCCTTCATTCTGCGCGACCTCGGCCGCGTCGTCGGCGGCCTCGGACTGCGCCTGGGCGCCTTCGTCCTCGAAGTCGATGTCGTAGCCCGAAGCGAACTGGTCGCGGCCGAGGATCTCGGCGGCCGGCCGTTGCGGCTGGATGGCGCGCAGCAGGCGGAAGTAATGCTCGGCGTGCTGCAGATAGTTCTCGGCCAGCACGCGGTCGCCCGACGACGTCGCGTCGCGCGCCAACTGTTGGTACTTCTCGAACACCGTCTGGGCGTTGCCGCGCACCTTCACGCCGTCGGGACCGTTGGAATCGAACGCCCGATTCGCGTTCTGCTGCGGTTTCCCGCCGCCGCCGCCGCCGCGACCGCGGCCGCGCTGACGCTTCATGCCCTTGAAATCTCTCATTATGCGATAACCGTTTTGGCTCTTTCCTGAGCGGACCTCGGCGAGGTCTCTGCTAGCCTTCAGCATGCGGACCTTAGGCCCGCGCAAGTATTCGAAGACGCTAAGTTCCCCATCTTCCGCCCGGCAGCTTAAGCGAGAGGCTTTTTTCGGAAGCGTCGCGCCTGCCGGATCGGGCGGGCGTTCTTCGTTGAGCGCCTATGCCTTGAGCCAGCGATTTGGGTGGAGACGTTACGAGATGTAGCGAGTCAGCTGTTCTTTTCCAAGGGCTTTTTCGTACCCGCGACGACGCGGTCCCGGTCGGCCAAGTCACGCAGGGTGAGGACCCCTTCCGCGCCGGCCTCGCGGAACAGCGGCTCGACCGCGTCCTTCTGGTCGTAGCCGATCTCCACGGCGAAGCGCCCGCCGGGCTTCAGCACCCGCAGGATCTCCGGCGCCAGGGCGCGGTAGGCGTCGAGGCCATCGGCCCCGCCTTCCAACGCCAGGCGCGGCTCGTGGTCGCGCACCTCCGGCTCCAGCGTCTCGATCACCGCGCTGGCGATGTACGGCGGATTGGAGACCACCAGGTCGAAGGTTTCGTCGCCCAGGCCAAAAGCCCAGTCACCACGCAGGAGCGCGGTGCGGCCGGCAAGGCCCAGATTGGCGGCGTTCTCCCGCGCCACCGCCAGCGCCTCCTCGGAGACGTCGACGCCCAGCCCCTTAGCCGCCGGGCGCTCGGCCAGGATCGACAGGAGGATGGCGCCCGAGCCGACGCCCAGGTCGAGCACCGTCCAGGGCGCGTGCTCGGGAAAATCGCGCAGCACGTACTCGACGACGGTCTCGGTGTCCGGCCGCGGCGTCAGCACGTCGGGCGTCACCTGCAGCATGATCTTCCAGAAGCCCTTGCGGCCGAGGATGTGGCTCACCGGCTCGCGCCGCACCCGGCGATCCAGGTAGTCGAGCAGCGTCGCCTCCTGCTCGGCGGTGAGCGCCCGGTAGGGATCGGTGACAATGTCGGTGCGGGTGGCCGCAGCCGCGGCTTCGACCAGCAGGCGCGCGTCGATCACCGGCCCGGCCAGGCCCGCCTCTTCCAGCCGCTTTTTGGCCAGCGACCAGGCCTGGACGAGGTTCAGGCCCATTGTTGTTCTCCTTCAGGGACGACGGCGTCGGGACCGATGCAGGCTTCACCGAGCGCGAGCCGCCCCGGCGTGGCGACCTGCAGATAGATGCCGCAGTGCATATGCCCGTAATGATCGAACAGCGCCTTGGTGACTTCCACATCGCGCTCGGCTGTGTCGAGGTTCACGTGTGTGGCGGCGCAGCGGACGATCGGCTTGAACATCCTGGCCGCGACCGCGCCCAGTTTGAGCGTCGCCCCGGTCCAGCTGTTCTCGACCCAGGCCGGCCAATCGTCGACGTAGAGGTTGGCGCGAAACCGCCTAGGGTCAAGCTCGATCCCGATCCGCTCGGAAAGGTCGCGCACGCTCGCCAGGTTGATCAGCGACACCTGCCCTTGCGGGTGGTCGGTGAATCGGTGCTGCAGCGGCGCCTCGACTACTTTCAGAGGACCCCGCGCCTCTTCGCCCAGCAGGTCGCCCAGCCAGGACGCAAAAGCCTCGCGGCCTTCCTCCGCGCCCAGGCGGCAGGCGAGGGGAGGAAGGCCCGGCGCGTTAGCGTGGAGCACCTCCGTCGCCTCGTCGAACCGCGTCGTCGCTCGGGCCACGTGCGGCAGGCTCGCCAGCACCGTGAACTTCTGCTTCGGCGTGAACTGCGGATCGGCCGGATCGAAGCCCGAGGGACCGTTCTCAACCGCCCACACGCGGTCCAGCGGAAAGCCCGCGCCCGGCGCCAGGTCGACGCGCGTCATCCCCTCGGGCGTGAAGCCCTTTACGGGATGGCGATAGAGGCCGGTGAGCGTTCCCCGGATCATGGGCAGGCGTCTAGCCGGTCGAGCGGGCGCCCGACAAGCGGAACGGAGCGCGCGCTGCGACGCTTGGATAGCTGCGCCATGGCGCGCGACTTGGGAGAGCGGCTTGGGCGCCAGCCAGGGTAGGATCGGCGATGTCGCGGCCAAGTCGCGCCTCCGGGCGGTGGCAGGCCGCGTCGCGCCGTGGGCGGGCATGGCCGCGTTCGCGGTGCTGTGGCTGCGGGAACGCGGCCGGCTGCGGCCCGCCGACGAGCCGGATCCGAAATCCCTTCCGCAACTGTTCGACGAGAACGAGCCGAACCGCGGGCGCCTGGCCCGCTCGCCGGCGCACATCCCCCCGCACGGCTGGACCGACGTGCTGTGGCGCACCTGGCACGAGATCGGCCGCGACCGGCTGCTCGCCACCGCCGGCGGCATCACCTTCTACACCTTGCTGGCGATCTTCCCCGCCATCGGCGCCTTTGTCTCGCTTTACGGCCTGTTTTTCGACGTGGCCGCGGTCAGCCAGCAACTGGCGCAGCTGGCGGCCTTCGTACCGGCCGGCGTGCTGACCCTGGTCGCCGAGCAGATGATCCGGCTCGCGACCGCGCGGCCGGAGACGCTGTCGTTCGCCTTCCTGGTCAGCTTGCTTTTGTCGATCTGGAGCGCCAACGCCGGCGTGGCGGCGCTCTTCGACGGGCTCAACGTGGTCTACGAGGAGCGCGAGAAGCGCAACTTCTTCGTCCGTCGGCTGCTCTGCTACGTCTTCACCTTCGCCGCCCTGGTGTTCGCGACGGTCTCGACGGCGATCCAGGTGGCCATCCCGATCGTGCTCAACCTGCTCGGCCTTGGAGAGACGCTGCTGGTGCCGCTGCGCTGGCTGTTGCTGGCGGCGCTGGCGACCTTCGCCTTCGCCGTGATCTATCGCTACGGCCCCTCGCGCGAGCACGCGCGTTGGCGCTGGGTGATCGGCGGCGCGGTCGCAGCAGCGGTGAGCTGGATCGCCGCCTCGCTCGGCTTCTCCTGGTACGTCAACAACGTCGCGCACTACGACGTCACCTACGGCCCGCTCGGCGCGGTGATGGGCTTCATGGTCTGGATCTGGGTCTCGGCCGTCGTGGTGCTGCTGGGCGCCGAGCTGAACGCCGAGATGGAGCACCAGACGGCGCATGACTCCACGACGGGGCAGGAGCTGCCGATCGGCTCACGCGGGGCGAAGATGGCCGACAGCGTCGGGCCTTCGTCCGGCGGCGTCCGCAACCAGGCCCGCCTCGCCTGGGCGATCCTGGAACGCCAGGCCGCCCGGATAAGGCGCAAGAACCGTGGGATGCGGGTGAGCGCTCCAGATGCTCCCCTCAAGGGGCCGCTCCCGCGAAGGGGGTGAGGGCGCTTCCGCTCGGAACTTGGAGCCGCACACGAAGCGGCGTCTGAGTGGAAGCCCCATCCGTCGGCTCCGCCGACACCTACCCCTGCGGGGGAGGATCATTATCCCAGCTCGTCTTCCAGCGCCGCGAGCCTGGCCGCCTGATCCTCGGCGATGAGCGGCTCGATGACGTCGTCCAGCGCCTCGCCTTCCAGCACCTTGGGCAGGTTGTAGAGCGTCAGGTTGATGCGGTGGTCAGTGACCCGCGCCTGCGGGAAGTTGTAGGTGCGGATGCGCTCGGAGCGGTCGCCGGAGCCCACCTGGCTCTTGCGGGCGTCCGAGCGGGCGGTGTCGAGGGCCTCGCGTTGCATGTCGTAGAGCTTGACCTGCAGGGCTTTCAGGGCGCGGGCGCGGTTCTGGTGCTGCGACTTTTCCGACGAGGTGACGACGATGCCGGTCGGCAGGTGGGTGATGCGCACCGCCGAGTCGGTCTTGTTGACGTGCTGGCCGCCGGCGCCGGAAGAGCGGTAGGTGTCGATCCGCAGGTCCTGGTCGCGGATCTCGATGTTGACGTCCTCCGGCTCGGGCAGCACCGCCACCGTGGCCGCGGAGGTGTGGATGCGCCCGCCGGCCTCGGTCTCCGGCACCCGCTGCACCCGGTGCACGCCGCTCTCGAACTTCAACCGGCCGAAAACGCCCTCGCCGCTGATCGAGGCGATGATTTCCTTGTAGCCGCCGACCTCGCCCTCGGAGGCGCTGTCGACCTCGACCCGCCAGCCGCGGGTCTGGGCGTAGCGCTGGTACATGCGGAACAGATCGCCGGCGAACAGCGCCGCCTCGTCGCCGCCGGTGCCCGCGCGCACTTCGAGGATCGCCGAGGCGTTCTCGTCGCGATCCTTGGGCGCCAGCATCAGGGCGAGCTCGCGCTCCAGGTCCGGCAGCCGGTTCTTCAGCGCCGCTAGCTCGTCACGCGCCAGATCGGCCATATCGGCGTCGCCGGACGCGGCCATCTCCTCGAGCTCCGGCAGTTCCGCGCGCGCCCGCTCCAGCGCGCCCACCGCCTCGGCGACGGGCCTCAGCTCGGCGTGCTCCTTGGACAGGCGCACGATCTCGGCGCCGTCGCTGGCCGCGCCCATGCGCGCCTCGACTTCGCGGTAGCGGTCGAGAACCTGGTCGAGCCTGGCCTGGGGAAGTCGCAACGTTCGTCCTGTCGGCTTTTTTTGCGGAAGGTTCCTCTACCCGCTGCGGCGCGCGCCGCCAATCGCCTGGCGGTCGGCTCCGGAACGCAACTTCACGGCTGGGTGTTACGGCGGGGGTCACATGAGGAGACTAGCAAATGGCGACCGAACGAGTGACGGAGCGGATCGACGGCGATGGCCGCGAGCGCGTCGTCGAGCGCGATGCCGGGGGCACGACCTATGTGGACCGCGGCGGATCCGGCGTCGGCGGCGTGATCATCGGCATCGCAGTTCTGGCGCTGGTGGCGATCATCGCCTTCTTCCTGCTCAGCCAGAACCGCAACGACACCCTGCGTACCGAAGCGGTCACCGGCGCGGCATCGAGCGTGGCCGACAGCGCGTCCACCGCGGCGCGCAGCGTCGGCGATGCGGCGAGCAACGTCGGCGGCGCGGCGAGCAACGCGGCGCAGAACGCCGGTTCGACGGCCAGCAACGCGGCTGATAACGCCCGCGGCGCGGCCGACCAGGCTACGCAATGATTGGCTGTCATCCCGGACATGCGCTGCGCGCATTCCGGGATGACAAGTAAGGCTAAACCCGCCGGCCGGTCACCGCGGCGCTGCCGAACATGCCGAGCTTGGCTTGGCCGTTCATGCTGTCGCCCTCGACCTTGACCGCGAATTCGAGCGTCAGGGGCATCGGCTTTGTGATGTCCGTCGACCAGGTCAGCGTGTCGCCCGCGACCTTTCCCGTCACTTCCTGAGAGCCGAACGGCCCCTCGGTCTTGCCGGTGAAAGTGTCGCCCTGCGTGGTGATCGTCGCGGCCACTTCCTGCGGGCCCATCGGCGTCGAGACCGTGATCTTCCAGTTGCCGTCCGCGGACATAGTCGATCCTCTGATTGCGGGTGCGGCAACTAAGCGCGGAAGCGCCGGCGCGGCAAGGCGGCGCTATTCGGCTGCGATTGCGCCGTCGGCTTGCGTCTGAATTTCGCGAGCGCGGGCTTCGACCAGCTCGACGATGTGATCGACCATCCGTTCGTTGTCCATCTTGTGGTCCGGCTTGCCGGCGACATAGACCATGCCCGAGCCTTTGCCGCCGCCGGTGAAGCCGATGTCGGTCATCAGCGCCTCGCCAGGCCCGTTCACCACGCAACCGATGATCGAGAGGCTCATCGGCGTGGCGATGTGGGCCAGCCGCTGCTCCAGCGTCTCGACGGTCTGGATGACGTTGAAACCCTGCCGCGCGCACGACGGGCAGGCGATGATGTTGACGCCGCGGTGACGCAGGCCGAGCGACTTCAGAATGTCGAAGCCGACTTTCACCTCTTCCACCGGATCGGCTGCCAGGCTGACGCGGATGGTGTCGCCGATGCCGGCCCAGAGCAGTGAGCCGATGCCGATCGCGGACTTCACCGTCCCGGTGCGCAGCGCTCCGGCCTCAGTAATGCCGAGGTGCAGCGGGCAGTCGATGGCTTCCGCCAGCTGCTGATAGGCCGCCACGGTCATGAAGATGTCCGAGGCCTTCACGCTGATCTTGAAATCGTGGAAGTCATGGTCCTGCAGGATGCGCGCGTGGTTCAGCGCGCTTTCGACCATGGCGTCGGGGCAAGGCTCGCCGTAGCGCTCCAGCAACTCGCGTTCCAGCGAGCCGGCGTTGACGCCGATGCGCATCGAGCAGCCATGGTCGCGGGCCGCCTGGATCACCTCGCGCACGCGGTCGGGCGAGCCGATGTTGCCCGGATTGATCCGCAGGCAGGCCGCGCCCGCCTTGGCCGCCTCGATCCCCCGCCGGTAATGGAAGTGGATGTCGGCGACCAGCGGGACCTTCGCCGCCTTGGCGATCTGACGGAAGGCGGCGGTGGAGTCCTCGTCAGGGCAGGAGACGCGGACGATGTCGGCCCCGGCGTCCTCCAGTTGGCGGATCTGGTCGATGGTGGCGCCGGCGTCGGCGGTCACCGTGTTGGTCATCGATTGCACGGTGATGGGCGCGTCGCCCCCCACTTCGACCGAGCCCACGCGGATCTTGCGCGATGGCCGGCGCTGGATTGCGCGCCAGGGGCGCACGTGGTTGTGGTCTTGCACGGTCATGACGGGGCGGAAAATAGGCGCAGAGCGCCCCAGGCGAAAGCCCAGGCCTTTCCCACTCCTTTATGGGGAGGGAAGGCTAACGCGCCGCCGTCGGCGTGGGCGGGGTGATCGTCGGGGTGGGACGAGACGCGGCCGCGGCCGGCGGATGAGCGGCAGGCTTGGCGCCCGGCGCGGGCGCGGCGCCGGTGAGGCCGCTGACCGAGGCCTGCAGCGCCGGCAGCACGCCTTTGGACTGGCCGCCGACGAACACCTGAAAGGCGTTCGGGTCGGTGACATCGAAGGTCAGGCCGGCGAGTTGCGGCGCGCGGAACGCCTCGCCCTGCGCCAGCTGCCGCGCGAAATAGGCCGAGCCGTCGGCGCCGCGGACGATCAGCTGCGAGGACTTCAGCGCCTGCACCGTGACCAGCGAGGGCTCGCCGGGCCTGGCGCCGTAGATCTGGCCCTTGGGGACGAAGGCGTGCGGCAGCTGGGCGATCGGCGGCGGGTCGGCCGGCTGGTTGATCGGCTTGGGCTGGGCGTCGAGCGTCAGCCGCCCGCTTTCGGTCTGCACCGCCTGGGCGAGGCCTGGCGTTTCGAACGGCGGCGGGGTGGTGGATTCCAGCGGCGCGGGCGGTGGCTCGCCGACCTTGACCGGGCCGGGCTTCACGGCGCCCAGCACCTTGGCCGACTCGATCTCGGAGGCGGTGGGGGAGGGCGGGGCCTCCTCGATCATCGCCCGGCGCGCGATGTTCCACATGAAGATCGCCGCGATGATCATGCAGGCGCCGACGATCATGGTGGAGAGCCGCGGGTCCTTGTCGTCGTGTACGCCGAGCGGCTCGCGCAGCGGCTCGTCGAGCGCCGGCTCCTCGATGCGGAACCGCTCCGCCGCTGCCTCCGGATCAAGGCCGAGCGCTGAGGCGTAGGCGCGGATGTAGCCGATCGTGAACGGGCGGGAGGGAAGCAGCTCGAGCCGCATGTCCTCGATCGCGGCCAGGTAGCTGGCGCGGACGCGGGTGGCTTCAGCCAGGTCTTCGAGCGTGCGGCCCTGATGCTCGCGCACCGCGCGCAGCGCCTGGCCCAGATCGGCGCTGCTCGAAAGCGTCGGCGCAGGCGTATACGGCCGGCCGCCGTCGTTCGCTGGCCGCTCCATGTCGCCGATCCCGCCAGTGTCGAGCGGCATTACCACGCGACTCCCACTCCTTGGGCGGCGCCTCCGAAATCGGTGCGACCCGCGCATTACTTAGGAAGATTTGGATTAATCCTTAGGTAACACGCGCGTCGCGGACGCCTCAATGCGGTGAAGCGTCGCCGCCCGAGCATTCGGCGGCATCAATCAAGCATTTTTCTGACCGTGATTAGACCGCCACATAGAGTTTGCGGGCGAGGGTCTCGATCTCGTTGCGCACCGATCCGGCCGAGCCCTTGATCAGGGCCGAGACGCCGCGGCGCGCGGCCTCGCGGTCGCACGACAGCACCATCTGCTTCACCGGGCCGACGCCGGCCGGCGGCATCGAGAGGCGATCGAAGCCCAGCGCCACCAGGGCGAAGGCCTCCAATGGGCGCCCCGCCATCTCGCCGCAGACGCTGACCTGGGTGCCGGTCTCGACGCAGGCGCGCTGGATCTGCTCGAGCGCCCGTAGCGCCGGCGGCGACAGCGGATCGTAGCGGTCGGCGACGCGCGGGTTCCCGCGGTCGGCGGCGAACAGGTACTGCATCAGGTCGTTGGTGCCGACCGAGACGAAATCGGTCATCGGCAGCAAGGCGTCCAGGTGCCAGATCAGCGAAGGGGCCTCGACCATGGCGCCGACCGACAGGCGCGCCGGCGCGGCGCGTCCGCGCCGCATCGCCCAGGCGATCTCCGTATCCACCAGCGCACGGGCGGCGCGGAATTCGTCGACGCTGGCCACCAGCGGGAACATGATCCTCAAGGCCCGCCCCTTGGCCGCGGCGATCAGCGCGCGCAGCTGCAGGCGCAACAGCGCCGGCCGGTCCAGGCCCATGCGCACCGCGCGCCAGCCAAGCGCCGGGTTCTCCTCGCGCTCGGCCTCGAGGTAGGGCAGCACCTTGTCGCCGCCGAGATCGAGCGTGCGGAAGGTGACAGGCCGGTCGCCGGCGGCGTCCATCACCCGCTCGTATAGCGCGGTCTGGGCGGTGAGGCGCGGCATCTCCTCGGCGACCATGAACTGGAACTCGGTGCGGAAGAGGCCGATGCCCTCCGCGCCGGTGTCGTCCAGGATGTCGAGGTCGACGTCGAGACCGGCGTTCATCAAGAGCGTGACCTTGGCCCCGTCGCGGGTGAAGGCGGGGGTGTCGCGCAGCTTGTGGAACTCGGCGCGCCGTTGCCGGCGCACGTCGATCCGCGCCTGGATCGCCTTCACGACGTCCGGCCGCGGGCGCAGGAAGGCCTCACCGGTCTCGGCGTCGACGATCACCATGTCGCCCTCGGAGACGCCGTCGCGCAGGCCAGCCAGGCGGCCCACGCACGGGATGTCGAGCGCACGCGCCACGATCGCGGCGTGGCTGGCGGGCGAACCCTCTTCCAGCAGGAGGCCGCGCAGCTTCTTGCGGTCGTACTCCAGGAGGTCCGCGGGGCCGAGGTTGCGGGCGATCAGGATGGCGTTGTCCGGCAGCTCGCGGGTGAGGTGGGCCTCGCCCGACAGGTGGCGCAGCAGCCGGTCGTTGAGGTCTTCGAGGTCGTGCAGCCGCTCGCGCAGATAGGGGTCGCGCGCCTGGCCGAGCCTGGCCCGGTGTTCCGAGCGCACCCGCTCGACGGCGGCCTCGGCGGTGAGCCCGTTCTTCACCGCGTCCTCGAGGCTGCGGTTCCAGCCGCGATCGTGGGCGAACATGCGATAGGTCTCGAGCACCTCGTAGGAGGCCTCGACCATCGCGTGCTGGCCGTCGAGCATCTCGTCGATTTGCGCCTGCAGGGCGGCGACGGCCGTCTTCAGCCGCTCCTCTTCGGCGGCCACGTCCTCGGCCAGCAGCTGCGAGGGCGTCACCGGCGCCTCGTGCAGCACGGCCACGCCGTAGGCTAGGCCGTCCGCCAGCTTGGAACCCTTCAACCGCTCGGACTTGCGCGGCGTGATTTCGACGCCCTTCAGCTCGTCCGGGCTGATCAGCTCGCCGCTGGCCACCATCTCGGCCAGCACCATGGCGATGATCTGCAGGTCCTCGACCTCGTCCTCGGTGTAGACCCTCTCGGTGCGGTTCTGCACGACCAGCACGCCGATGGCGCGCCCGCCACGCAGCAGCGGCACGCCGAGGAAGGCGTGGAACGGGTCTTCGCCCGTTTCCGGGCGGTAGGAGAAGGCCGGGTGTTCGGGCGCGTCGGAGAGATTCAGCGGCCGGCCCAGGCGCATGATCTCGCCGACCAGGCCTTCGCCGCGCTTCATGCGGGTCAGGTGGACGGCGCCGGGGTCCAGGCCTTCGGTGGCGAACAGCTCCATTTCGCCGGCCGAGCGGCGCAGATAGAGCGAGCAGACTTCGGCGACCATGGAGCGCGCGATGATCCGCACGACCATGTCCAGGCGCGTCTGGGCCGGCCCGCCGCCTGCCAGCGCCTCGCGGATCTGCCGCAAGAGGCTGCGCTGCCCCCGAATCGCCACGCCCGTCACCGCCATGGACGAGTTACGCCTCCCTGTCCCGTTTTGCGGTCTCTAGCAGCTTTATAACGCCGAGCGGAGACGGAAAGGCGGTCACGCTTGCGAAAGCCGAAAGATGCTTCCTGGCTGCGCGGTGGAGGATCGGCGCCGGATCATCTAAGCCACGAGCATGGCCGAACTCAGCGCAGGCGGAAGGGGGTGGGCCGACCTCCTGGGTGAAGGGCGTCTGCCGAAGTTCGCGCTTATCTGCCTAGGCGTGTGGTTGAACGCGGCCGACGCGCTGGTCACGGCCACCATCATGCCCAGCGTCGGCGCCGACCTCGGCGGCTACGCCTATTTCAGCTGGTCGGTGGCCGGGTTTCTGGTCGGCGCCATCCTCGCCGGCGCGAGCGCCGGGCGGCTGTCCGAGCTGTTCGGCCTGCGTCGGGCTACGGCGCTTTCCGGGCTGCTGACGGCGGCGGGCTGCGTAATGAGCGCCGCCGCACCGGACATGTTCACCTTCCTCGCCGGGCGGCTGGTCCAGGGACTGGGCACCGGCTGGATTAGCGGCTTCTCGATGGTGGCGATCGCGCTCTTGTTTCCCGAACGCCATCTGGCGCGAGTGTTCGCCGCGGTCTCCGGCGTCTGGGGCGTGGCGACCTTGCTGGGGCCGTTGGTCGGCGGAATCTACGCCGCGGGCGATGACTGGCGCGGCGTCTTCTGGCTGTTCGCCGTGCAGGCTACGGTGTTCAGCGCCGCGGCCATGCCGCTGTTGCGTGGAAGCCAGTCGCGGCGCGATGGCCCTGGGGTGCCCTGGTTGCAGCTTGGCGTGCTGACGCTGGCGGTCGGCGCGATCGCCGTCGCCGACCTCGCGGCCCAACCAGCGCTGTCGCTGGCGCTGATCGCGGCTGGCCTTGCGGTCCTGGTGGTCGTCGTACGCATCGATGCGCGGGCGCGGGTGCGCCTCTTGCCGCGCGAGGCCGCCAGCCTCTCGACCGTCGCCGGCGCGGGCTACGCCGCCATGTTCCTGCTGACCGCCGCCTCGATGGGATTCGCCATCTACGGGCCGCCGATCCTGCAGGTGCTGCGCGGCTACTCGCCGCTCTGGGCCGGATATGTCGTCGGCGTGGAGTCGCTCGCCTGGACGGCGGCGGCGTTCCTGGTCGCCGACGCCTCGGCAAGGTGGGATGCGATCTGGGTGCGCACCGGCGCGGTTTGCCTGATCCTCAGCATGGTCGTCCTGTCCTGTGCGTTGGCCGACCGGCCGATCGTCTGGACGCTGGCCGGCGCGTCCCTGCTGGGCGCCGCCTTCGGCCTTTCGTGGAGCTTCATGTCCAGGCGCGTGATGGCGGTGCTGTCGGACGAAGATCGGGCGATCGGCTCCTCGGCGATCATGGCCGTGCGCCAGACCGGCGCGGCCGCGGGCTCGGCCCTCGCCGGTGCGGCGGCCAACCTCGCCGGCTTCGCTCATGGCGCAACGCCGGAAGCAGCGCGTGCGGCGTCGGTCTCGGTGTTCCTGATCGCGATCCCGCTCGCGCTCGCCGGAACCTGGGCGGCGTTCCGGATGACGGAGGCGCGTTAGGCGAGGCCGGTGGGTGCGGCGACGCGCGCAAGTTTTGTCCACGAACCACACGACCGCGGCGACCGGCCGAAGGCCCGACCAACTCGACCGGCTGATCCGCAAACGCACGCGGCGGACACCTCGAACCCGTTCCTGTGGTTCGTGGTTCTATCCGTACGAGACCCCGCCCGCGCGGGGATGAGCGGGCTTCTGTATTTACAGCTGATCCAGGCCATAGGCGCCGTGCAGGGCGCGGACGGCGAGTTCGGTATAGGCCGCGTCGATCAGCACGCTGATCTTGATCTCGGAGGTGGAGATCACCTGGATGTTCACGCCCTTCTCGGCCAGCGCGCTGAACATCGACTTGGCGACGCCCGCGTGGCTGCGCATGCCGACGCCGATCACCGAGACCTTGGCGACGTCTTCGTTCACGGCCACGTCCTCGAAGCCGATCTCGGCCTGGGCGCCGCGGACGATCTCCACCGCGCGGGCGGCGTCGCGCTTGCCGACAGTGAACTCCATGTTCGCGTGGCCTTCGGCGCGCGCATGACTCTGGACGATCATGTCGACATTGACGTTGGCGTCGGCCAGTCGGCCGAAGATGGTCGACGACACGCCGGGATGGTCGGGCAGGCCGAAGAGGCTGATCTTCGCCTCGTCGCGGCTGTAGGCGACCCCGCTCACGATGCGCTTTTCCACGATCTCCTCCTCGTCGCAGACGATGGTGCCCTGGCCTGGCGCCTCGCCCGGCTCAACGAAAGACGACAGCACCCGCACCGGCACGCCCTGCGCCATCGCCAGCTCTACCGAGCGGGTCTGCAGCACCTTGGCGCCCAGCGAGGCCATCTCCAGCATCTCCTCGTAGGAGATCTTGCTCAGCTTGCGCGCCTTGGATTCGATGCGCGGGTCGGTCGTGTAGACGCCGTCGACGTCGGTGTAGATATCGCAGCGCACGGCCTTCACGGCGGCGGCGACGGCCACGGCGCTGGTGTCGGAACCGCCACGGCCGAGCGTGGCGATGCGGCCGTCGCGCGTCACGCCCTGGAAGCCGGCGATCACCGCCACTTCGCCGGCGTCCATCGCCGCGACCAGCTTCTCAGGCGGGATGTCGTCGATGCGCGACTTGCCGTGGCTGTCGTCGGCGACGATCGGCACCTGCCAGCCCATCCAGGATCTCGCCGGCACGCCCATGTTGCGCAGGGTCATGGCCAGCAGGCCGGCGGTCACCTGCTCGCCGGAGGCCACCACCACGTCGTATTCGTCGTCGCTTTCGCGCAGGCCTTGTGCGGCAGCGCCGCAGCCGTCCGTCCAGGCGACCAGTTCGTTGGTCTTGCCGGACATGGCCGAGACCACCACCGCCACGCGATGACCGGCTTCGACCTCGGCGTTCACCAGCCGCGCCACCCGCCGGATGCGCTCCAGGTCAGCCACCGAGGTGCCGCCGAATTTCATCACCAGCCGGGACATCTGAGGTCGGAGAACTCTGCTGCGGTTCGAAAAAGGTGGCGCCTTCTAGCGGCGCGCGGAGCACGGAGCAATGTCTTGCGTGCTTCGCGCACGATGCGTCGCGGGTTAAGGAGGTGCATGGCCGCTCCCGCCCAGCCCCAGTCCTCCATCGATCCGGCGGAGGTCGAGCGCTTTTCGCGCATCGCCGCGGAGTGGTGGGACCCGCACGGCAAGTTCGCGCCGCTGCACAAGTTCAATCCCGTAAGACTGGGCTTCATCAGGGAGCAAGCGCTGGCGCGCTTCGGCCGGGACGGTGGCCTGCGCCGGCCGTTCGAGGGTCTGCGCCTGCTCGACATCGGCTGCGGCGGCGGCCTGCTCTCGGAGCCGATGAGCCGGCTGGGCTTCGCGGTGACTGGGGTCGACGCCTCGGAGCGCAACGTCGCCACGGCCGCGGCGCACGCCGCGGAGCAGGGGCTGGCCATCGACTATCGCGCCTCGACGGCCGAACAGCTCGTGGCCTCCGGCGAGCCGTTGTTCGATGCGATCCTCAATATGGAGGTGATCGAACACGTCGCCGACCCGGGCGAGTTCCTGCGCACCTGCGCCCACCTGCTGGCGCCCGGCGGGGTGATGATCGTCGCCACCCTCAATCGCACGCTGAAGGCGCTGGCGCTGGCCAAGGTCGGTGCGGAGTATGTGCTGCGCTGGCTGCCGGCCGGCACCCACGACTGGAAGAAGTTCCTCAAGCCCGAGGAATTGCGCGGCTTCATCGCCCGCGAGCCCGTCGAAATGGACGGCCCGTTCGGCGTCGCCTTCGATCCTTTGAGCGGCCGCTGGTCGCGATCCCGCGATGTCGACGTCAATTACATGATGGTCGTCACCCGCCCGGTGTAACGGGGAATTGTGCTCCCAAGGCCACGCCTGGCGCGGCTTATGCACAGCTTGCGCGACAAGCTGCGAACCCAGCCTTGAAACCTGCGTTTGACCTACGAGGTGACAAGAGTCTGAGAGGAGGCGCCACGTGCCGCGTAAACGGCCGAAAGGGGTGTTCGCCATGGGGTGGGCTTGCGTGGAATGCGCCGCCACCGGGCGCGCCGAGCATGCGCCGACCTCGGCGGATTTTCCGGAGACGGTGCTTCGGCGCACGAGCTTCACGGCCGGCGGCGGTCACGGCTGGCGGATCTCGGCGCTCGAGACGCCAAGGGATACGCCGCCGCCGTGGAAGATCGTGGTGATCACCGGCGCGCCGTCCTGGGCGGAGTACTGGGCCGAGGCGATGGCCGAGCTGCCGCAGGACCGGCAGATGGTCGTCGTCGACCGGCCGGGCTACGCCGGCTCCGAACCGGCGCATCCGGTGCAGGACATTCGCGTCCAGGCCGAGGCGCTTGCGCCGGTGCTGCGCGCCGCGCCGGGCCAGAAGGTGATGCTGGTGGGCCAGAGCTATGGCGCGGCGATCGCTGCGATCATGGCGGCGGACAACCCCGGCAAGGTGGGGAGCCTCGTGCTGCTGTCCGGCTTTTTCGGCGAGACCGGGCCCACCGCCCGCTGGCTGGTCGACATGGGCGCCAAGGCGCTGAAGGTGATTCCGCGCGATCTGCGCCATGCGGTGATGGAAGTTTCCGGCCAGCGGCCGCAACTGGTGCACGCCAAGCGCGCGCTGATGCAGGTCAACGTCCCGGTGCACATGATCCACGGCGACAAGGACGACTTCGCACCCATCGAGGTCGCCGAGCAACTGGCGCGCGAGACGCCGACGCGGCGGCAAATCCGCTTCGTGCGCACGGCGGGCGCCAACCACTTCCTCAACGACGGCCCGACGCAGGAGCTGGTGGCGACGTTGGAATCCTGCATGCCGCCGAAGCGGCGCTGGACCTTCCGGCTGCCCAAGCTGCCGAGCTTCGGCGCGGTGAAGGACCGGCTGGCGGGCTTCCCACTGGCGGCGCCGGCGCCCGCGCCGGCGCAGACGCAGCTCTGAGTTTGCCTCAGCGGACGAAGAACCCGGCCCCGAGCGCGAAGCCGATCACCACCAGCCACGGCGGCAGCTTGGCCACGGCGAGGAAGACGTAGGCCGCCGCGACCAGCGCCCAGTCGGCCGGCCGGCGGACGGCGCTCTGCAGCACCGGATCCCAGAGGGCGGCGGCAAGCAGGCCGACCACCACGGCGTTGACGCCCGCCAGCGCGGCGCGGGCGCCTGGGCGCGCCTTCAGCCGATCCCAGAACGGCAGGACGCCGGCGACCAGCAGCAGGCTCGGCAAGAAGATGGCGGCGAGCGCGACCAAGCCGCCGACCCAGCCGTTGGTCGCCGAGTGCTGCGCCGCGCCAACGAAGGCCGCGAAGCTGAACAGCGGTCCGGGCAGCGCCTGCACCGCGCCGTAGCCCGCGAGGAACGTGTCGCGATCCAGCCAGCCGCGATCGACGATCTCCGCCTGCAGCAGCGGCAGCACCACGTGGCCGCCGCCGAACACCAGCGAGCCCGTGCGGTAGAAGATGCTGGCGAGCCCGAGTAGCGGCGCCTGCAGCACCGCCGCGGCGAACGGCAGGGCGGCCAGCAGCAGGGCGAAGGCGCACAGCGCCACGGCGGCGTGGCGCACGTCGCCGGGCTCGGCCAGGTCGGGCGCCTCGGGCGCCGGCGCGTCGTCGCGCAGCAACGCGAAGCCCAACGCAGCGCCGGCGAGAATCGCGAAAATCTGCGCGATAGGCCCGTGGGCGATCACCAGGCCGGCGGCGGCGCCGATCGCCATACCGGCGCGGATCGGGCCTCTCGCGAGATTGCGCGCCATAGAGACCAGGGCCTGGGCGACGATCGCCGCGGCGGCGATCTTCAGACCGTGGATCCAGCCGCCGCCCAGGGCGTGGCGCAGCGCCGGCGTGGCGTAGGCGAGCGCCATCATCGCCATGGCGGCGGGCAGGGTGAAGCCGATCCAGGCCGCGATCAGCCCCGCCCAGCCGGCGCGGCGCAGGCCGATGGCCATGGCGAGCTGGCTGGAGGCCGGCCCCGGCAGGAACTGGCAAAGCGCCAGAAGGTCGGCGAAGGCGGCGTCGCTGATCCAGCCGCGTCGTTCGACGAACTCCCGATGGAAATAGCCGAGATGGGCGACGGGTCCGCCAAAGGCGGTGAAGCCCTGGCGCAGAAAGGCCAGGAAGACGCTCCTGGCCTCGTGAGCTTTCGGCTGTGGCTCGTCCATCGCTGGACTTCTCATGCGGCCGGGCGCGGGCGCTGTCGACTGTTTTCCAGAGCCGCGCTACGAAGGGGCATGAAAGCAGCCGTGATGCGTGAAGCGGGAAAACCGCTCCAGATCGAGGACGTCCAGATCGACAAGCCGGGTCCGCGCGAAGTGCTGATCCGGACGGTGGCGGCGGGCGTCTGCCACTCCGACCTCCACTTCCTGGAGGGCACGTTCCCCACGCCCCTGCCGACCATCCTCGGCCACGAGGCTGCGGGCGTTGTGGAGCAGGTGGGCTCGGAAGTTCGCACGGTGAAGCCCGGCGATCACGTGATCAGCTGCCTGAACGCCTACTGCGGCCACTGCGACTGGTGTGTCACCGGCCGGCTCAACATGTGCGTCTCCGCCGAGACCGAGCGGTCGGACGATCAGCCTGCGCGCCTGAAGCTCGGCGGCGAGCGGATGCCGCAATACCTGAAGCTTTCGGCCTTCGCCGAGCAGATCCTCACCCACGAGCACGCGGTCGTGGCGATCCGCAAGGATATGCCGCTCGACCGGGCCGCGCTGATCGGCTGCGGCGTGATGACCGGCTTCGGCGCGGTGACCCGCACCGCGCGGGTGGAGCCTGGCGAGACCGTTGCGGTGATCGGCTGCGGCGGCGTCGGGCTCGCGGCGATCAACGGCGCGGTGGTGGCCGGCGCGACCAAGATCATCGCCATCGACATGTCGCCCGCCAAGGAAGCGCTCGCCCGCACCTTCGGAGCCACCGATTTCATCAACCCAGCGGAAGCCGACGCGGTGAAGGCCGTGCGTCAGCTCACCTCGGGCGGCGTGCATCATGCCTTTGAGTGCATCGGCATGACCAAGACCGCCGAACAGGCGTTCGCGATGATCCGCCGCGGCGGGGTGGCGACCGTGATGGGCATGATCCCGCCGGGGCAGAACATCAGCATCCCTGGCGTGGCGTTCCTGCAGGAGCGGCGGATCCAGGGCTCGTTCATGGGCTCCAACCGCTTCCCGGTGGATATGCCCAGGCTGGTCGACTTCTACATGCAGGGCCGGCTGAAGCTCGACGAGCTGATCTCCCAGCGCATCCGGCTCGATCAGGTCAACGACGCGTTCGCCGAGCTGAAGACTGGCGCACTCGCCCGCTCGGTGATCATGTTCGACCAGTAGATGCTCCCCCAGAGGGGGGGGATACTTGCGGCGCTATCGCCGGACCGCGCCGCCTTCCGCCAGCGCCAGGGTCTGCGGCTTCTCGGCCGCCGCCAGCAGGCCGTCGATGTGCGCCCGCTCGGCCTGGAAGCGCTTCAGTTCGCGCCCGGCTAGCACCGTGCCTTGCGGCACCTTGGCGCTGAGCGGATTCACGCGGCGGTTCTTCTGGAAGATCTCGTAGTGCAGGTGCGGGCCGGTCGCGAGGCCGGTCGCGCCGACGTAGGCGACCACTTGGCCCTGGCGCACCCGCATGCCGGGGCGCATGCCCTTGGCGAAGCGGGAGATGTGGCCATAGCCGGTGTCCCAGCCGCCCGAGTGACGGATTCGCAGCCAGTTGCCGTAGCCGCCTTTGCGGCCGGCCTCGACGATCACGCCATCGCCGGCGGCGAGGATCGGCGTGCCGGTCCCGGCGCCGAAGTCGATTCCCTGGTGGGCGCGCGTGTAGCCCAGCACCGGATGCTTGCGCATGCCGAACAGCGAGGTGATGCGGGCGCCGTCGACCGGGGTGCGCAGCAAGAAACCTTTGATGTTCTTGCCGTTCTCGTCGAAATACTCAGGCCCCGAGCTGTCGCGCTGGAACCGGTAGAAGCGCACGCCGTGCAGCTCCGCGTAGCGCAGGTCGCCGACCTCCACCGTCTTGCCGCTCTCGGTCACCCTGCGGTCGAACACCAGGCGGAAGTCGTCGCCCGGCTGAATGTCGCGCTGGAAGTCGAGCTTGTGCGAGAACAGTTTGACGATCTGGGCGGTGATGGTCGGCGTGGCGCCGAGCTTCTGGGCGCTCTCGTAGAGCGAGCCGTCGATCTCGCCGTTGGCGGCGACGGTGTCGTCGACCACCTCTTCCTGCATCTGCTTGAGGCTGAGCGCGCCGTCGAAGCTGCGCGACAAGGTGAGCGCGTGCGCCGGGCTGGGCTGCAGCGACAGCGACACCAGCCGGGCGTGCTGGTTCTGATCCGTCGCCCGGGCGACCGCCGCCTCGAAGGCCATGCCGGCCTTGATGTTGACGGTGTCCATAGCCTCGGCGAGGGCGTCAACGGCGCGCTTTGCTTCATCGGGAGCGACGCCGGCGCGCTGGACGGCCTGCGCCAGCGTCTCGCCCGGGAGCACCTTCACCGGGATTGTCTGCGGGGTGGTGAAGGCCGGCTTGGGCGCCTGCGCCATCGCCGGCGCGACCGCCGCACCGCTTAGCGGCGCCTTGGCGTCGGGATGGCTCGGGCCGAAGTGGTGCTCGGCGGTCTTCCAGCCGAGGCCCAGAGCCGCAGCGGCGACCAGGCAACCGATCAAGGGGGCGGCTAGTTGGCGACGCCCCCGTCGGGAATACCGCCGGTATTTCTTCATCCCGCCTCCGCCCCGCACAGTTAAGCTAAGGGACCAGCAAAAAGGGGCCAAGATAAGGCCAAGCTTTCCGCCAGTTCGCCTGCGGGGCGAAAGAAGCCTAGCTTGCTCCGGAGCGGGACTGCGCCATTTGTCGCGCCAGTTCAGCTTGGGTCCGATTCAGAGGAGGGTGAGCGCAATCTCTGCGGGGCGGCACAGCGCCACACCCTTCGGGGTGGCGACGATCGGCCGGTTCACCAGGATGGGGTCGAGGATCATCGCCGCGACCAGCGCTTCGTCCGAGACGGAGCGGTCGGTGAGGCCAAGCTCCTCCGCCTTGGTCCCCTGGACGCGGAGGATGTCGTGCGCCGAGGCGCCCATGCGCGACAGCAGATCCTGCAGTTGCTCGCGGGTCCAGCCGGTCTTCAAATACTCGACGACCGTCGGCTCGATGCCCTTCTCGCGCAGCAAGGCAAGCGTGTTGCGCGAAGTTCCACAGTTCGGGTTGTGGTAGACGGTGACGTCGCTCATGCGCCGGGTCTAAACCAAAGCGCAGGCGTCGCCAACGCCTCCCGCCGCCCGGGAGATCACCCTCACCATCTGGCCTGGAGGGTTCCCGTCGCGAACATCTCGCCCGAGCGGCCGGACGCCATGACGTTCGATGGCGGGGCCGGCGGGCGGGCGACGCCGGCCGGCCAATGCTCGAACTCCTGCACGTAGCGCAGCGCCAGGCCGCCGGCGCCGGTGTTGCGCAGGCTCAGCGTCAGGCCCTCCGGCGGCGGGGCCGTCCAGCGCAGCTTGGTCCAGCGTCCCGCGGGCAGCGGCGCATCGGCGACGGCGCCGCCGATGCGGGCCAACTGCACCCCACCCTGCGGCGCGACCTGCAGCGCCAGAGCCCGGACGCCCGCATCGACCGTCAGCGTGACGGTCACGTCGTCGGGGCCCTGGCGGGCCACGGTCAGCTGCGGGCGCGGAGCCTCCGCAGCCCGCGCGGGCGCAGCGGTCATCGGCTGCGGCCAGGCCCAATGCTCGAAACGGGCGATCGGACCGCCGGCGCGCATCGCCTTATCCGACCAGTCGGTGCGCAGCTCGGGTCGCGTCACGCGCCAGGCGCGGCGGGCGTCCTGGTCGAGCTGGTAGACGAGGTAGCTCGGCTGCGGACGCCGCGCGTCCCAGGGCGTGGTCAACCGGATCATCGCCACCAGCGCGGCGCCGACGAGCAGCAGCGCGCCGGCGGCGAATTCTTCAGGTGGTGCGCCCGGGGCGGGCTGGATCAGCGGCCAGACGACGAGCGCCGCCATCAGCAGCGGGAGAACCAGGGACTCTGGCAGGCCGACCGCGACGTACAGCAGGTGCGCGTGGACCATGGCGAGGGCGAGGCCCAGGCCCGCGGTCACGGTCGCGACGGCGAGATTGGCCGGCCGCAAGTCTGCGCCGAGCCGCGTTGCGGCGGCGGCGATGGCGCCGAGCAGTAGCGGCCAGGCGAGCACATAGGCGGTCTGCGGCGCTGCGACCTGCGCGGCGACCGCCAGCGCCATTCCAAGGCTCAGCACGCCGCCCCAGGCGGCCGGCCGGCCGATCGCACCCCCGGCGACGATGGCCAGCAGCGCCGCGACGACGCCTGCCGCGAGGCCAACAGCGTCGAGGCCGGTCGAGGCGATGCAGCTGCCGATTCCGGCGGCGAGCGCCAGCGACGCGGCGGCCCAGCGGCGACCGCGGGCGAGCTCCCCGGCGGCGAACACCAGGAAGCCGATCGCCAGCGCAAGCTGCGCGGCCTCCCAGTGAAGCGGTTGCGCGAGCAAACGCTGCGGGCCGAGCGTCTGTTCGTTGGCCACGGCGCCGGCGAGGTGCAGAACCGCGAGGGCGCCGATCGGCAGAAAGAGCGCGCCTGCGAGCCCGCGTCCCGCTTCGCGCAACGCGAGCTGGCCTTGCCGGCGCGCCGCGCGGCCGGCCACGATCATGAGGCCTGCGGAGAGCGCGATCGGCAGCCAGCCCCAGGCCGCGGCGTAGGCGATCATCGCGCCCCAGGGCGCAACGCCGTAGACCGCATCGGGGCGGCGGGCCGGAAGCTCGGGTGCGAAAGCGAGCGCGCGGGCGGCGGCCAGCGCCTGATCGCCCATGTCCTGCAGCGCGCCCTGCTGGAGGTTGCCAGGCGTGTCCGTGGGCGAGTGATAGTCGAAGGTGCGGCCGATGAAGGCGTAGTTGAATCCTCCGACGCCCGCCGCGCGCGCCAGGCTGAAGTCGGTGTCGTTCGGCAGGAGGTCGTAGACGTAACCGAACAGCGAGCCGGCCGAGGGGCGCACCGCCGTCCGCCGGAACAGCTCGATCGCGCCGCCATTGTCGCGGCCGGTCTGGAACATCTGCACCCGGCCGCCGGAGCCGCGCGCCTCGAGGTTCAGCACGAAGCCGATGCGGCGGGCGAGCGGCTCGCCCGCGAAGACGGCCCGCGCGCCCATCAGGCCCTGCTCCTCGCCGTCGGTCAGGATCACCGCCACGTCGCGGGCCGGCGTCCCCTGCAGCTTCAGGACACGGACGATCTCCAGCAAGGTGGCGACGCCAGCGCCGTCGTCGGCCGCGCCGGGCGCGCCCGGCACGCTGTCGTAGTGAGCCACGAGGGCGAGCGGCGGGCGCGAACGGTCCTGGCCGGGGATAACGCCGATCAGGGTCTCGACCGAGGCGCCCTCAACCCGACCCGGCAGGCGCAGCGCGGCGTCGTCGCGGCGAACCCGCGGCGACAGGCCGAGCTTGGTCATTCGCGCGACCAGGTGGTCGCGAACTTCATGGATGGCGGCCGTTCCCGTCTGGTGCGGGGTCCGGGCGATACGCTGCACGTCGATCATCGCGCGACCGGCCGAGAAGTGCGTCGGCGGCGCATCGACCGCGAGGGGCGCGCTCACGCGAACCTCGCGCCAGGCCAGCAGCAAACCTATCAGCAGCGCCAGAACGAGCGCGATCGACCGTCCCACCGCCGTTTCCTCGCTTAGACCCACCCTGAACCGGGCTGGATCGGCCCGATTGAGGGTGGGAAGGGTCGATTCAAATATTTTGAGCGCGTCGGGCGGCGAAACCGGACTCCACTTTCGCCTGACGCGCTCAATCCTAGCTCAAGCTAGCCGGAGCCGCCCGGCCCGCAAATGAAAACGCCCGCCGGAGGGGCGGGCGTTTCAAGTCTACCGTCTTGTCGCGTTAGGCGGCTACTTCGGACTCGTGCGGGTCGCGCAGCACGTAGCCGCGGCCCCAGACGGTCTCGATGTGGTGCTTGCCGTCCGCCGCCGCCGCCAGCTTCTTGCGCAGCTTGCAGATGAAGACGTCGATGATCTTCAGTTCGGGCTCGTCCATGCCGCCGTACAAGTGGTTCAGGAACATTTCCTTGGTGAGCGTCGTGCCCTTCCGCAGGGAGAGCAGCTCGAGCATCTGGTATTCTTTGCCGGTCAGGTGGACGCGGATGCCGTTCACTTCGACCGTCTTGGCGTCCAAGTTGACCACGATGTCGCCGGTGCGGATCACCGACTGGGCGTGGCCCTTGGAGCGGCGCACCACGGCGTGGATGCGGGCCACCAGTTCGTCCTTGTGGAACGGCTTGGTCATGTAATCGTCGGCGCCGCCGGAGAAGGTCTTCACCTTCGTGTCGATCTCGGCCGTGCCCGACAGGATCATGATCGGCGTATTGATCTTGCCGACGCGCAGAGTGCGCAGAACGTCCATGCCGCTCATGTCCGGCAGGTTCAGATCGAGCAGGATCAGGTCGTAGTCGTAGATCTTGCCCAGATCGACGCCTTCCTCACCCAGGTCGGTGGTGTAGACGTTAAAGCCTTCGGACTTGAGCATCAGTTCGATGCTTTGCGCAGTGGCGCTGTCGTCCTCGATCAACAGTACGCGCATAAGCTTCTCCTACTGCGTCCCCGTTCGCCGTCGGATTCTGTCTGAATCCACCCAGAACCTCTTCACTAACCTGAACGAGAGGTCATTTAAGACTGGTTAACGGAAAGCTTCCCCAACAGAGATTTCGTTAAGCTGATTTGAGTCGCCCCGACAAGCGGATCGCCGAGGGGGTGCGAGAGGTGGCGTGATGAATCTTTTGTGAGTGGACGGTGTGTGCGAAGCGGGGGGCGAGCTGCGCGCGCTCGCAACCGTTGCGCGCAGCTTTGCGCTCAACCGACGGGGCCGTGCGTCGCCCCGATTGGGGCATGGTTAGCCCGGCGGCCCTCGCGCCTGTGGACGGCGCCGGATCTTCACCACTGGTTAAGGCGCTCCACCCGACTCTCCTCTGCAAGCAGAGGCGCCTTCGTTGCAAAGTCTCGTGGCCGCCGTCGAGCGGCTCGATCCTCTTACGGTCTCCGGCCGCGTCGCCGCGGTGAACGGGCTTCTCATCGAGGCCCGCGGAGGCCTGTCGCGCCTGGCGGTGGGCGCCCGCGCTGAGATTTCGCGGATCGGTGAGCGGCCGCTGGCCGCCGAGGTCGTAGGCTTTCGCGAGACCCGCGCGCTCCTGATGCCGTTCGGCCCGGTCGAGGGGGTCGCGCCGGGCGCGGAGATCCGCATCGAACCGCAGGCTGCGACCGTTCGTCCGACCAAGGCCTGGCTCGGCCGCATCGTCGACGCGTTCGGCGAGCCGATAGACGGCCATGGGCCGCTGCCGAAAGGCCTCGCCGCCTATCCGCTGCGCGCCGCGCCGCCGCCGGCCCACGCCCGCGACCGCGTCGGCGAGCGGCTCGACGTTGGCGTGCGCGCCATGAATGTCTTCACCACCTGCTGCCGCGGCCAGCGCCTGGGCGTGTTCGCCGGCTCCGGCGTCGGCAAGTCGGTGCTGCTCTCCATGCTGGCCAAGAACGCCGACTGCGACGCCGTCGTGGTCGGCCTGATTGGCGAACGCGGCCGCGAGGTGCGCGAGTTCATCGAGGAGACGCTCGGCGAAGCGGGCCTGGGACGCGCCGTCGTGGTGGTCGCCACCTCCGACGAGCCGGCATTGAAGCGTAGGCAGGCCGCCTACATGACGCTCGCCATCGCTGAGTACCTGCGCGATCAGGACCTGCAGGTGCTCTGCCTGATGGACAGCGTCACGCGCTTCGCCATGGCCCAGCGCGAGATCGGCCTGGCCGCTGGCGAGCCGCCGACGACCAAAGGCTACACGCCGACCGTCTTCACCGAACTGCCGAAGCTCCTCGAGCGGGCGGGGCCTGGGCCGATCCGTCCGGACGGCACTACGGCGGGGCCGATCACAGGCCTCTTCACCGTGCTGGTCGACGGCGACGACCACAACGAGCCGATCGCCGACGCGGTGCGAGGCATCCTCGACGGCCACATCGTCATGGAGCGCGCCATCGCCGAGCGCGGCCGCTTCCCGGCGATCAACGTGCTGAAGTCGATCAGCCGCACCATGCCGGGTTGCCATTATCCGCACGAGCGCGAGATCGTCCGCGCCGCTCGCCAGTCGCTGGCGGCCTATTCCAACATGGAAGAGCTGATCCGCATCGGCGCTTACCGTTCCGGCGCCGACCCGCAGGTCGACCGCGCCATCCAGCTCAATCCCGACCTCGAAGCCTTCCTCTCGCAGGACAAGGACGAGGCCAGCGGCCTGGACGAGTCCTTCGCCCGGCTGAACGATATCCTGATGAGTGAGGCCGCATGACGGGCAAGTGGGCGCAGTCCCTGGTGAAGCTTTCCGCCTATGAGGTGGAGACGCTGCAGAAGCGGCTTGCGGACATCGCCGAGCAGCGCGGCCAAGTCGAAATCAGGCTCGCCATGATGCAGGCCGAAGGCGAGGCCGAGCAGGCGCTGGCGCCGCAGGACCCGCAGAACGCCTGGCGGATCGTCGGCTATATGGAGGCGCTGAAGCTGCGTATGGATGAGGTGCGTCAGGACCTCTACATGCTGCAGCTCGAGGAGCAGGGCGCGCGCGACGCGCTGGCCCGCGCCTTCGAGACCCAGAAGAAGTATGAGCAGGTGGTCGAGCAGGCGCAGGTTCTGGCGCTGCGCGAAGCCGGCCGCCGCGAGACCGCCCAGATGGACGAACTCGGGCTGCGCAAGGCCGCGGCGCGATAGGGTCGCGGCGGTGGCGGCCGGTGGCGCGAGCGCCGAGGGCGAGCCATCTTCCATCGTTGTTGGGCAGCTTGACGGGGGCTATTTTTCCCCGCCCAAGCTCGTCGAAGTTCCTATGGTCTGCCGGCCGCGGCGCTGGGCGCTCAGAGCTCAGGCGGTGGGCATGTTCACGCTGGCGGCCTTCGGAGCGTTCGTCGTGCTGCTGGCCGTCGTCGCCCCCATCGGGATTGGCCGGGGCGGTGCGGTCGTCTTCGGCCTCGGCGGACTACTCTTCGCGTGGCGCTTCGCGGCAATCGGTCGTGCGGCCTGGCGCGCCTCGCATCGCAGCCGGGGCGCGCTGCATCTGGATCTCGACGGCCTCTATGACGAGCGCCAGGACCTGAGGATGTCCTGGACGGGGATCGTTGAAGCGACCAGAGGGCCGGGCTGTGTCTGGGTCGTGACGCGTCGCGAGGGAGAGGCGGGCGAACCTGCACCTGACGTCGCGAAAGCGCGCCGCCGTCGGCGCATACGGATTCCCGTCGAAGATCTCGATTTTCCAGCCGCCGCCGCGGCAGCCATCGTTGGTATGGTCACGCGCGCCAATCCGAAGCCCGCGACCGACGACGAAGAAGGCTAGGGGAGCTTCGCTCCGCCCTTGGTCTTCTCGGCGTCCATCTGCTCGCGCAGGGCCGAGAGATCTTCGCTGATCTTGAAGATGGCGACGTAGAACTCGCAGAACGAGCGCCACAGCAGCAGCAGGGCGGCCATGGCGATCAGGCCGACCACGACGACCGGGATCGCCATCAGGAGGCCGAACGGGAAGGGATCGCGGATCGCCACGCCGACAGCCGCGCCGATGAAGCCGAAGACTGCCACGGCGATGATGGCCAGGCCCGCCCAGTAGATCAGGTGGACGACCGTGTTGGTCATCAGCCGCTCGAAGGTGAGCATATCCCAGATCAGGGCTGCGCCCGGGCCTTGCGGTCTGTTCAGAGGTCGCGGCATCCGTTTCCCAACACAACCGGAGCTGTGCTCCGCCCTTCACCAAACCGCTAGCAGCGCCGGGCGCTGGCCGCAACAATCGCGAGGTCGCGGGTGGCTCCGCCCCTCTAGATCTGCCCCACCGTCTTCAGCCGCGCGCGCGGATGGATCTCGCTCTGGCTCATCACCGGAGTCTGGCCGCGGAAGCGCTCGATGATCGAGCGGACGTAGGGGCGGATGCCGGGGCTGGTGAGCAGAACCGGGGCCTCGCCCGCCAGCGCCGCGCGCTCGAAGCTCTCGCGCACGCCGCGGATGAAGTCCTGCAGGCGCGACGGCGCCAGGGCCAACTGCTTCTCCTCGCCGGCGCCGACCAGCGCCTCGGCGAAGGCCATCTCCCACTCCGGCGACAGCGTGATGATCGGCAGCGTGCCGTCGTCGCCCTTGTTGGCGAAGCAGAGCTGGCGGGCGAGCCTGGTGCGCACCTGCTCGACCAGATGGGTGACCGAGGTGGTGTGCGGCGCGGCCTCGCCGATGCCTTCGAGGATCGCCGGCAGGTCGCGGATCGAGACGCGCTCGCGCAGCAGGGTCTGCAGCACGCGCTGCACGGTAGTGGCGGTGACCACGCTGGGGATCAGGTCCTCGGCCAGTTTCTTCTGGTCGGGGCCGAGCTCCTTCAGCAGCTTCTGAACTTCGGCGTAGGAGAGCAGGTCGGGCATGCTCTCCTTGAGAATCTCGGTCAGGTGGGTGGTGAGCACGGTAGCGGGGTCGACCACGGTGTAGCCGCGGAAGGTTGCCTCCTCGCGCAGCGAGTCGTCGATCCAGGTGGCCGGCAGCCCGAAGGCGGGCTCGCGCATGTGCTCGCCGGGCAGCTCGACCTGGCCGCCGCGCGGATCCATGGCCATCAGATGGCTCAGGCGCACCTCGCCCTGTCCGGACTCCATTTCCTTGATGCGTATGCTGTAGCCCTGGGTCGGCAGGCGCATGTTGTCGAGTATTCGCACCGCCGGCATGATGAAGCCGAAGTCCGCCGCCAGGGTGCGGCGCAGCGCCTTGATCTGGTCGGTGAGCCGGCGGCCTTCGAGGTCGTTGATCAGGCCCAGCAGGCCATAGCCCAGCTCGATCTTGATCTCGTCGATCGCCAGGCTGGCGGCGATCGGCTCCTCTTCCGGTTCGGCGTTGGCCGCGTCGGAGGCGATGGTGATGGCGGGCTCCAGCGGTTTCTGTGCGCGTCTCCAGGCCAGCGTCCCCGCGCCTGCGGCGATCGCAGCGAACGGAATGATCGGCATGCCGGGCATCAGCGCCAGCACGCCGGCGGACGCGGAGACCATGCCCAGGCTGATCGGGTTCATGGCCAGCTGGGCGACCAGGGCCTTGTCGGCGGAGCCTTCGACGCCCGACTTCGACACCAGGAAGCCGGCGGCGATCGAGATCACCAGCGCCGGGATCTGGCTGACCAGACCGTCGCCGATCGACATGATGGTGTAGCTGGCGAACGCCTGGCCGATCGGCACCTTGTGCTGCACCACGCCGATCAGGATGCCGCCGATGACGTTGATGGCCAGGATCACCAGGCCCGCGACGGCGTCGCCGCGGACGAATTTCGAGGCGCCGTCCATGGCGCCGAAGAAGGTGCTTTCCTGCTCTAGCTCCTTGCGGCGCACCTTGGCGGTGTCCTGGTCGATCAGGCCCGACGACAGGTCGGCGTCGATCGCCATCTGCTTGCCGGGCATGGAGTCCAGGGTGAAGCGCGCCGCGACTTCGGCGATGCGGCTCGAACCCTTGGTGATGACCACGAAGTTCACCACCACCAGGATGGCGAAGACGATCACCCCGATGACGAAGTTGCCGCCCATCATCAGCCTGCCGAAGGCCTCGATGACCTTGCCGGCGCCGTGCGCGCCCTCGTGACCGTGGCTGAGGATCAGCCGGGTGGAGGCGACGTTCAGGCTCAGCCGATAGAGCGTGGCGACCAGCAGCACCGTCGGGAAGCTGGTGAAGTCGAGCGGCCGCTTCATCATCAGCGCCGTCATCAGGATCAGCACGGCGACGGCGATCGAGATCGACAGGAAGAAGTCGAGCAGGAATGCCGGGACCGGCAGAATCAGCAAGACGACGATGCCGACCACGCCCAGCGCCAGCGCCACGTCGCCGCGCGCCACCCAGCCCCAGATCTCCCGCGGCGTCGGCGGCGTGGCGGTCAGGCTGCGAGGGAAGGAGGTGTCAGCCATGCGTCACCGGAAATCGCCTCACCTCCCCCGCGAAGCGGCAGAAGGGGGACCGCCCGGCGCACGCCGGGCGATGGAGGGGGCAGGCCGCCGCAGTGCGCGGCAGGTCGGATGCTGAATTGCGAGGTGGACGGCGCCGCGTCTGCGGCCTCACCCCTCCGCCGCGCGCTCTTCGCTGCGCTCTGCCCGCGGTCCCTCTCCCGCCGCCTGCAACGGGGGAGCTGAGGCGCTTCGATGGCTTCACGCCGCGCTCGCGCCCATCTGCGGGGCGGGCACCGAGACGCCGGCCTCGCTGTACTCCTTGAGCTTGTTGCGCAGGGTGCGGATCGAGATGCCGAGGATGTTGGCGGCATGGGTGCGGTTGCCGAGGCAGTGCTGCAGCGTGTCGAGGATCAGCTGCTGCTCCATTTCGGCGACTGTCTGGCCGACGAAGGCGCGGGTGGCGGTCTCGGCGGCGAAGGAGGCGGCCTGGGCGGTGCGCACGTGCGGGTCGGCGGCGGCCAGCGGCTGGCCGTCGGGCAGGCGGATCGCGCCTTCCTCGATCTCCGGGCCGCTCGCCAGCAACACCGCGCGGTGCATGGCGTTCTCCAGCTCGCGCACGTTGCCCGGCCAGCGGTGGGCGACGAGCCGGCGCCGCGCCTCGGCCGACAGCGGCCGGTCGGCGACGCCGTTTGCGGTGGCGTACTTGCGCACGAAGTGCTCGGCGAGCGCGACAATGTCGCCCGGCCGCTCGCGCAGCGGCGGCAGCTTCAGGTTCACGACGTTCAGGCGGTAGAGCAGGTCCTCGCGGAACGTCTGATCTTTCACCGCCTGGATCAGGTCGCGGTTGGAGGTGGCGAGGATGCGGATGTCGACCTTGACGGGCTTGGCGCCACCGACCCGGTCGATCTCCCGTTCCTGCAGCGCGCGCAGCAGCTTGGCCTGCAGGCGGGCGTCCATCTCGGAGATTTCGTCGAGCAGCAGGGTGCCGCCGTTGGCCTCTTCGAACTTGCCGATGCGGCGGGCCACTGCGCCGGTGAAGGCGCCCTTCTCGTGGCCGAACAGCTCGCTTTCCAGCAGGTTCTCGGGGATGGCCGCGCAGTTGACGCTGATGAACGGCTTCTGCGCCCGGCGCGACTTCAGGTGCACGTAGCGGGCGATGACTTCCTTACCGACGCCGCTTTCGCCGGTGATCAGGATCGAGGCGTCGGAGGCGGCGATCTGGTCGGCCAGGCCCAGGACGGCGAGCATGCCCGGATCGTTGACCACCATCGGCCGGTTATCGTCGGCGACCGCCGCCAGGACGGCGGCGATGAGCTCCGCGTCGGGAGGGAGCGGGATGAACTCCTTGGCACCGGCCTTGATCGCCGCCGCGGCGCCCGCCGCGTCCGCCGCCACGCCGCAGGCCACGACCGGCACACGGATCCGCTCGGCCTCGTTGGCCAGGATCAGCCCGCGGATGTCGAGCTGGTAGTCGACCATCAGCAGGTCGGCCCCCTGGCCGGCCCGCAGCGCGTGCGTCGCCTGCTCGATGCTCTCGACGTGGCTGACCTTGGCGCCCGCGCTCATCGCCAGCTTGGCGGCGGCGGAGAGCTGCCCGTTCAGTTTTCCGACGACCAGAAGTCTCATGGTCCCGTCTCCCTAAGATCCCGCACCGGCCGATCAGGCCTGCGCGTCGCCGTCCTTGATGATTTCAGTCATGGTCACGCCCAGGCGCTCGTCGACGATGACGACCTCGCCGCGCGCCACCAGGCGGTTGTTCACGTAGATGTCGATGGCCTCGCCGACCTTGCGGTCGAGCTCGAGCACACTGCCCTGCGCCAGCTGCAGCAGCTGCGCGACCGAGAGGTTGGCCCGTCCGAGCACAGCCGAGATGTTCACCGGGACGTCGAAGACCGGGGCGAGATCGCCCGCGGTCTTGTCTTCCTCGTGCGGCGCGTCCGGCAGGCCGCCTTCGGTGAATTCGTCCAGCTTCAGGTCGTTTTCGGACATGTTCAGTGTTCCGCCATGAAGGTCAGCCTTCGCCGCCAAGGTTCAGCGCTTCGCCGTGCAGCCCCTCGGCGGCGAGCGCGGCGTGCAGGGCTTCGGCGACGCGTTGGGCGGCGGCGGCGGGGTCGAAGCTCGCCGCGCCGTCGCCGAAATCGAGGATGAAGGCGTGGCCGGTCAGGCTGCCGTCTGCGCGCGCCTGGATCGCGCCTTCGTAGCCGGCGCGGGCCGCCGCCTCGTTCAACTGCTCTTGCAGATGGTCGACGAGGTCCGGCGAGGCGGCGATCACCAGCCTCGGCGCGGCCTCGATCTCGCGGCCCAGCGCCTCGAAGGCGGCGTGCACCGCGGCTTGTGGAAAATTCGCCAGCGCCGCGCCCGCGATCGCGCGGCCGCAGGCGAGCGCCAGTTCGGCCGCGGCGACGCGGTGGTTGTGGGCGACGCCGGCCAGCGCCGGCAGCGCCTGGCTGCAGGCGCGCGCGATCTCGGAGAGCGCGGCCATCTGCTGGGCGGTGATGCTGGTGATCGCCGCGCGCTCGCCCTCGGCGCGGGCCTGCTCGCGGATCGCCTCGACCTCTTCGGGCGTGTAGTTGCGCTTCGGCCGGGGCGCGACATAGGCCACGTCGCCCGCAGCGTCGAACTCGGTGTCGAAGGCAAATTTCTGGTGCGCGCCCGACATCAGTAGACAAACTCGTCTTCGCCGCCGGCGCCGGCGAGCATGATCTCGCCCTTGGCGGCGAGGTCCTTGGCCACCTGCACCATGGCCATCTGCGCCCCGTCGACGTCACGCAGGCGCACCGGGCCCATGGTCTCCATGTCCTCGCGCATGATCTTGGCGGCGCGCTCGCTCATGTTGGAGAAGAACATCTCGCGCAGCGCGTCCGAGGCGCCCTTCAGCGCCATCGCCATCTGGTCCTTCTCGACCGCGCGCAGCAGGGTCTGCACGCCGCCCGGGTCCAGTTTGCTCAGGTCCTCGAAGACGAACATCAGCGCGCGGATCCGCTCGGCGGACTCGCGGTTGCGCTCTTCCAGGGCGGTGATGAAGCGCGCCTCGGTCTGCCGGTCGAAGGCGTTGAAGATGTCGGCCATCAGCTCGTGGCTGTCGCGCTTGGAGGTGCGCGCCAGGTTCGACATGAACTCGTTGCGCAGCGTCTGCTCGATCTTGTCGAGGATGTCGCGCGCCACCGGCTCCATGCGCAGCATGCGGGTCACGCATTCCAGCGCGAAGTCCTCGGGCAGCGCCGCCAGCACGCGCGAGGCGTGCTCGGGACGGATCTTGGACAGCACGACGGCGACGGTCTGCGGGTATTCGTTCTTCAGGTAGTTGGCGAGGACGGCCTCGTTCACGTTGCCGAGCTTGTCCCACATGGTCCGACCCGCGGGGCCGCGGATCTCCTCCATGAGCTGGTCGACCTTCTCGGCCGGCATGATCGCCGAGAGCAGCTTCTGGGTCTGTTCGAAGGAGCCCATGATCGCGCCGGCGCCGGACATGCCGGAAACGAACTCGACGAGCAGATCCTCGACCACGGCCGAGTGCACGGTGCCGAGGCTGGCCATGGCCTGGGAGATCTCCTTGATCTCCTCCTCGTCGAGCGACTGCCAGACCTGGGCGTGCTCCTCGCCCAGCGAGAGCAGCACGACGGCGGCCTTCTCCGGCCCGGTGAGGCGGGAGGCGTCCGTAACCGCCTTCTTGGTCACGGCGGGCGGCTTCATGACTCGTGCAGCCAGTTACGGAGGATCGCGACCGACTCCTCCGGATGGCGCTCGACGAATTCCGCGACGCGCTTGACCGAGCTCGCCTTCACCTGGCCCTCGATGCGGGCGATGTCGATCTTCTGGTCAAGCTCGCCGGCGGGGCCGGGCAGGGCGAGCTGGCCGGTGGCCGGGTCGACCGTCAGTTGCACCTGCTGGCCGTCGGCGGTGGTCGCCACCCGCGTCACGGTCTGGCCGGGCAGCATGGGAAGCCCACCGCTCGCTCCACCTGCGGCTCCCGCGCCGCCACCGCCGGGGGCGAGCAGCGGCTTCAGGATGAAGAAGATCATCAGAACCGCGACGACGCCCAGAACGGCGAGCTCGGCGCCGCGCATGATGTCGTTCTTGTCGAAGCCCATCAGCGGGTTTGCGGCGGTCACGCCTTCCGGGTTGTCCTCGGTGGGGAAGCGGACGTTGACGACGGTGATCTGGTCGCCGCGGTCGGAGTTGAAGCCCACCGCCGAGCGGACCAGCTGTTCGATCTGCTGCATCTCCTGGGCGCTGCGCGGCGTGTAGGGGCCGGGCTTGCCGTCCTTGCCCGCCGGGACGGTCAGGCCGTCGACGGCCACGGCGACCGAGAGCCGCTTCACGTCGCCTGGGCTCTGCACCTCGGTGCGAGTGGTCTTGGAGATCTCGTAGTTGGTGGTGGATTCCTGCCGCCCGCTGGTCGAGGAGTTGGCGTCGACGTTCGGGCCCGCGCCGCCCGGGATGTTGGAGGTCGCCGAGACCTGGCCGTTGGAATCCTGGTCGTGCTGGCGGGAGTTCTCGTCCGTCGTCGATTCCGACCGCACCACCTGGCCGTCGGGATCGAAGGTCTCCTGCTGGACGGTGATCTGGCTAAGCTGCAGGTCGGCGGTGACGTTCACCCGGGCCTTGCCCGCGCCCACGACGCCTTCGACCAGCGTCTTCACCTGCTTGGCGATTCTTTGCTCGACGTCGGACTTGCGGCCGTCGGACTCGGCGGCCAGGCCCTGCTCGCCGCCGGACAGCGTCTTGGCGTGCTGGTCGACGACGGTGACGCGGTCGGGCTTCAGGCTCGGCACCGCGCCGGCCACCAGGTTCTGGATGGCGCGGACCTGGTCGGGCGAGGGCTCGCGGCCGCCGACGTGGATGTTCACAGAGGCGGACGGTTGCTCGGCCTCCTCCTCGAACAGCTGGCGCTTGGGCAGCACCAGGTGCACGCGCACCGAGGTGACGCCGTCCAGGCCCTGGATGGTGCGGGCGAGCTCGCCTTCCAGCGCGCGCTGACGGTTCAGTTGCTGGACGAAGTCGGTCTGGCCCAGCGCGTTGGCGTTGTCGAAGATCTCGTAGCCGACCGAGCCGGTGGTCGGCAGGCCCTTGGACGATAGCATGAGGCGGGTCGAGGCGACCTCGTCGCGCGGCACCATGATGGTCGAGCCGTCGCCCTTGACCTCGTACTTCACCCCAGCCTGGTCTAGCGCCTGGGTGATGCTGCCGGCTTCCTTGAGATCGAGGTTGGAATAGAGGAGCGCCTTGGGCTCGCCGAGGTTCATCGTCACGGCGACCAGGGCCGCGGCCACGCCGGCGCCGACACCGAGCAACGCCACGAGGCGCCCGATCCCGAACCGCTGAAGCGCCGTCAGCACCTTACTCAACGCAGGCCTTCCCCCATCAGGCGTCGCGACGGACGTGCTCTCGCTCGCCGCTAGGCAGGAATTACCCAGCCGATGGTAAACGGGCTCTTAAGACCCGTTAAAAACAGGTGAGGCCCCAGGACGGATTCTCAGCTGGCTCAAAAGCTTGTCGCGGAATGTCGCAGCGGCGTCGCAGGTCGGCCGGCAAGCCTTGCCGAGCTTGGAACGCCCCAGGCCTACCCGCCGTTTGGCCGCCATGCCGGCAAAGCCCACGCCATTGTCCACCGCCGCCACCATCGATCGCGAAGCGCGTGGCCACGCCGCGCTGCTTATCATCGACATGATCAACGACATGGCCTTCGAAGGCGGCGCGCGGATGTTGGACAGCGCGCACGCCGCCGCCGACCGCATCCTCGCGCTGCGGGTCGAGGCCGACCGGCTGGGTGTGCCGGTGGTCTATGTGAACGACAACTACGGCCAGTGGCATTCGGAGCGCTCGCGCATCGTCGAGCACTGCATGCGGACCGACGCACCGGGCCGCGAGCTGGTGGCGCGGCTGGCGCCTCGCACGGAGGACTACTTCGTCATCAAGCCGATGCACTCCGGCTTTTACGCCACCAACTTGCCAGTGCTGCTGCCCAGGCTCGCCGCCTCGCGGGTGATCCTGACCGGCCAGGCGACCGACATCTGCGTGCTGTTTACCGCCGCAGACGCGCACATGCGGGAATACGAGATCTGGACGCCGGGCGACTGCGTCGCCGCGGTCGCGCCGGAGCGCTCGCAATGGGCGCTGGACATCATGGTGCAGGCGATGAGCGCCGAGATCCGGCCGACCAGCGAGCTGGCGGTCGCAGACTGGCTCAAGCGGGACGAGCGGGCGACGGGACAGTCCGCCTGAACAAGCGGTTGGCGGCGAAGACGATCAGCGCCCAGGCCGCGCCGAGGCACCAGCCAGCCACTACGTCCGACGGCCAGTGGACGCCCAGGTAGACGCGGGTGCAGCCGATCGCCACCGAGAGCAGCGTCATGAAGCCCATGATGAAGACCCGGCCGGCGGGCCTCTGGTCGGTCTCGGCGAGCATCACGCCGAGCGTCAGATAGATGGCGGCGGAGCTCATCGCGTGGCCGCTGGGGAAGCTGGCGCTGGCGACCTCGACGAGATGCGGGACGACGTCGGGCCGGGCGCGGTGAAAGAGATTCTTCAGCGCCGAATTGATCAGCGCCGAGCCTGCCAGGCTGGCGGCGATCCAACCGGCTTCGGCGCGTCGGCGTCGGAGCAGCAGGTAGACGACGCCCGTGACGCCGAACAGCCAAAGCAGGGTGAAGCCGCCAAGCGCCGTCAGGTCGCGGGCCACCTCCAGCAGCCAGACCGGGCCGATTGGCCTCGTCAGGTCGCCGGGATCGCGCAGCGCCAGCATGATCGCGCGATCCGAGGCGAACACGTCGCCGTCCAGGATCTCCTCGGCGATGTGCAGCGCCAGCCCCGCGGTCCCCAGGAACAACAGGATCAAGGTCGGCCACAGCCAGCGCACCGCGCGCTTGGCTTCGCGGGAGATTTCGGCGGCGGCTGTGTGTGTATCGCTCTTCACGGTGCGGTAACGCGTCTCCGAAGGAATCCGCGGCGCGGGTTGTTGTCCGGTCGGCGGCGTGGGAATGACCTCGCGCAGATTGAGCGAAAAGGCGAGAGAGTCGCGTGGCGGACGAGCCCTACAAGCCTAAAGCCCGCAGTCCGAGGGTGACGGACGGCAAGGGATTGCTACTTACCCGCGAGGCGGGCCTCGCGCGCAAATCCAAGAAGCCCGGGCCGCTCGAGGAGATTTTCTACGCCCACCAAGGTCGCGGCGCGGACAAGTGGACCCATTATCTGCCGTTCTACGACCGCGCCTTCGGTCCCTACCGAGGCATCCCGATCCGCATGCTGGAGATCGGCGTTTGCATGGGCGGCTCGCTGGAGCTGTGGCGAAAATTCTTCGGGCCGGAGGCGGTGCTGTTCGGCGTCGACATCGATCCCGCCTGCGCCTCACGGGTGAATCCGCCCAATCAGGTGCGCATCGGCTCGCAGGACGATCCGGAGTTCCTGCGTAAGGTCGTCGCCGAGATGGGCGGGCTGGAGGTCGTCCTGGACGACGGGTCGCACGTCGCCTCGCACCAACAGACGTCCTTCGAGGTGTTATGGCCCCTACTGAACCCCGGCGGCCTGTATGTGATCGAGGATATGCACACGTCCTATTGGCCGCAGTGGGAAGGCGGCCTGCGCCGCCCGGGCACGGCCATCGAGCTAGTCAAGCAACTGATCGACGACATGCACGGCTGGTATCACAGCGAGGACGAGCGCTTCGCCGCCCGTGACGAGATGGGTTCGATCCTGATCGCCGACTCGATCGTCGCCATCCGCAAGGTCGACCGCCGCCCCACGCCCGGCCACGTCTGGATGGGCGCGAACGTGTAAGCCGTCCTCCTGGCGACGCCGGGAGAGGAAGAGGCTAAGCCGCCTGCGCCTGGTCGCCCGGGGCCAGACGGATCAGGTAGTCGAAGGCGGAGAGCGCGGCCTTGGAGCCTTCGCCCATGGCGATGACGATCTGCTTGTAGGGCGTCGTCGTCGCATCGCCCGCCGCGAAGATCCCAGGCGCCGAGGTCGCGCCGCGGACGTCCGTTTCGATCTCCCCGCGCGGGCTCAGCGCGACGCCCGACGCCTTCAGCCACTCGGTGTTGGGCACGAGGCCGATCTGGACGAACACGCCCTCCAGCTCGACCGTGTGCGCCTCGCCGCTCGCCCGCTCCTGGTAGCTCAGGGCGGTGACCTTGGCGCCGTCGCCGCTGACCTCGGTCGTCTGGGCCGAGGTGACGACGGTTACGTTTGGCAGGCTGTAGAGCTTGCGTTGCAGGACCGCGTCCGCGCGCAGCTTGTCGTCGAACTCGATCAGGGTGACGTGACGGACGATGCCGGCCAGGTCGATCGCCGCCTCGACGCCGCTGTTGCCGCCGCCGATCACCGCCACGCGCTTGCCCTTGAACAGCGGGCCGTCGCAGTGCGGGCAGTAGGCGACGCCCTTGTTGCGGTACTCGTTCTCGCCCGGCACGCTCATCTGCCGCCAGCGCGCGCCGGGGGCCAGGATCACCGTCTTGGCGCGTAGCACCGCGCCGCCTTCGAACTCGACCTCGGCCAGTTCGCCGGCCTGCGTCGGCGCCTTGAGGCCGACCGCCCGCTGCAGGTTCATGACGTCGACCTCGTAGTTGGCGACGTGGGCTTCCAGCGCCGTCGCCAGCTTCGGGCCTTCGGTCTCCGGCACGGAGATGAAGTTCTCGATCGACATGGTGTCGAGCACTTGGCCGCCGAACCGCTCGGAGGCGACGCCGGTGGCGATGCCCTTGCGCGCGGCGTAGATCGCCGCGGCCGCGCCGGCGGGTCCGCCGCCGACCACCAGGACGTCGAACACTTCCTTGGCGCGCATGGCTTCGGCCGCGCGGTGCGCCGCCCCGGTGTCCATCATCGCCAGCAGCTCTTCCAGGCCCTTGCGGCCCTGGGTGAACTCCTTGCCGTTCAAGAGCACGGTGGGCACCGCCATCACCTGGCGTGCGCTGACTTCTTCCTGGAACAAGGCGCCGTCGATCGCGGTGTGGCGAATGCGTGGGTTGACCACGCTCATCAGGTTCAGCGCCTGCACCACGTCGGGGCAGTTCTGGCAGGACAGCGAGAAGTAGGTCTCGAAGGCGAACTCGCCCTCCAGCGCGCGGATCTGCTCAATCGTTTCCGGTGCGACCTTGGGCGGGTGGCCCCCGACCTGCAGGAGCGCGAGCACCAGCGAGGTGAACTCGTGGCCCAGCGGCAGGCCCGCGAAGCCCACGGCGACGTCGGTTCCCAGCCGGCGGATCTCGAAGGAGGGACGGCGCGCGTCCTCGCCATTGGTGGCGACCGTCACCTTGTCGCTCTGCTGGGCGATGTCGTTCAGCAGCTCGAGCAGTTCGCGCGACTTGGCGCCCTCGTCGAGCGAGGCGACCAGCTCCACGGGCATGACCAGGTTCTGCAGATAGGCCTTCAACTGGGCCTTCAGACCATCGTCCAACATCACGCGGCTCCGAGAGGAATAGGGGTTCGATCCTCCACCACAGGGGGAGGGGGACCGCGAAGCGGTGGAGGGGGGCTTCCACTCAGAAGGGGCTCGCGCACGGCGGCCCGATTGGAGCGAAAGCCCCTCAGTCAGCTTCGCTGACAGCTCCCCCTGAGGGGGAGCAGCGTTAGCTTTAGATCTTGCCGACCAGGTCGAGGGACGGGGCGAGGGTCTTTTCGCCTTCTTCCCACTTCGCGGGGCAGACTTCGCCCGGGTGGCTCACCCAGTACTGCAGCGCCTTGACCTTGCGCAGCAGCTCGGCGGCGTTGCGGCCGACACCTTCTGGGGTCACTTCCACGAGTTGGATCGCGCCTTCCGGGTCGATCACGAAGGTGCCACGGTCGGCGAGACCGACGCCCTGACGAAGGATCTCGAAGTTGTTCGACACGTCATGGTTGGGGTCGCCGACCATGAAGTACTTGATCTTGCCGATGGCGGGCGAGGTGTCGTGCCAAGCCTTGTGGCAGAAGTGGGTGTCGGTCGACACCGAGTAGACTTCCACGCCCATCTTTTGCAGCTCGGCGTAGTTGTCGGCGAGGTCTTCCAGCTCGGTCGGGCAAACGAAGGTGAAGTCCGCCGGGTAGAAGAAGACCACCGACCACTTGCCCTTGAAGTCCGCGTCGGAGACCTGGACGAACTTGCCTTCCTTGAAGGCCTGGGCGGTGAAGGGTTTCGCTTGGGTACCGATCAGCGACATGAAAACGAGCCTCTTTTGGTGTTTCGGGGGAGGAACGAGGTTGGAGATAGAGGCTGGGTCGCCGCGTGTCCAATCAATCGTCACAGTTTATATCATAGAAGATTTCTATGACCCTGCGGCGACATCGGGCGCTGCTCCGCGCCGAGCGCCCGGGCCGCCGGAACGTTCCAAAGGCCGCGCCTGCACGGGCTTGCACGACTCGGCGATCCCTTTAAGGCTGCGACGCCCATGAGCCTTACGCCCGGCATCCTGCCCTGCCAGTCGCTCGACGCGCTGATCGCCCAAGGGGCCATCGCCGCCGACACGCCGTTCGATACCGACCAGGTGCAGCCGGCGAGCCTCGACCTTCGCCTCGGCGGGCGAGTCTGGCGGGTGCGCGCCTCCTTCCTGCCCGGCCGCGGGCGCACCGTCGCCGAGCGCATCGAACAGGTCGCGATGCACGAGCTCGACCTGACCAGGGGCGCGGTGCTGGAGCGCGGCTGCGTCTACATCGCCGAGCTGCAGGAGAAGCTGGCGCTGCCGCCAGGCGTGTCGGCGCGGGCCAACCCGAAGAGCTCGACCGGCCGCGTGGACGTGTTCGTCCGTCTCCTCTCCGACGGCGGCGCGTTCGACGACGTGGCCGACGGCTACCAGGGGCCGACCTACGTCGAGATCGCCCCGCAGACTTTCTCGGTGCTGGTGCGCCGTGGCACCCGGCTGAATCAGCTGCGGCTGAAGCGCGGCGCCCCGCAGCGGCTGAGAATCGAGAGTGTGGGCGTCGAACTCGCCGATGGCGCCATCGCCGGCTTCCGCGCGCGGCGGCACGCGCCGGTCGTCGACCTCGACAAGGAAGACGGCCACGATCCGCAACAGTATTGGGAGCCGCTGATCCCGCAGAACGGCCAGCTGCTGCTCGACCCCGGCGAGTTCTACATCCTGGCGTCGAAGGAGCCGGTGGAGATCCCGGTTCTGGAGGCGGCCGAGATGACGCCGATCGACCCATCGGTCGGCGAGTTTCGCGTCCACTACGCGGGCTTCTTCGATCCCGGCTTCGGCACGGACGAGGCGCATGGCAAAGGGTCCCGTGGCGTGCTCGAAGTCCGCAGCCACGAGACGCCCTTCATCCTGGAGGACGGCCAGACGGTGGCGCGGCTGGTCTACGAGCCGCTGACCGAGCGCCCGGCGCGGCTCTACGGGGACCTGGGCTCGCACTACCAGCGCCAGGGCCTGAAGCTCTCCAAACACTTCAAGCCCTGGATCCCCTGAGGCTCAGTCGCGGCCGAACGGCAGGCCGAAGCTATAGGCCAGCGAGACGCCGGCGGTGAGCTGCTTGCGCGAGCCGAAGGTGCGCACGATCGGGCTCTGGGCCGCCTTGTTTCCCAGCCGCTGGTAGCTGGCGTCCACCGCCGCGCGCCAACGATCGCTGATGTAGTAGGCCGCCCCCGCGCGCGCGCCGACGTAGCGGGAGCCGCCGGACGGCGCGTAGGCCGCCGAGATCCCGGGATTGAGCGCCGCTTCCTGCGGCGTCACGCCGAAGTAGGTGTCCATGTAGCGCTGGCTGGCGTAGCCCGCCCTGGGCCCGACCGAGGCGTCCCATCGCTCGCCGGAAGCCACCAGGTCGAAGCCGCCGTCTCCGACCCAGCCCTTGTGGCCGCTGACGCCCTTGCGGCCCTCGGCGTGCAGCCGGAGCCAATCGGCGGGCCAGACGTCGACGAAGCCGCCGACTTCCGCCGCCCGCTTGACGCGGCGCAGGCCGGTCAACTCCCCATCGTTCTTCCGTTCGCTCTTGAACGACACCATGGGCCCGGCCGTGACCCGGTCGGTGGAGATCACGCCGAACGTCGCGCCGGGATCGGGCGGCGTGTAGCGGTGCGCCGGGTTGGCCTTGCGGATGTTGAGCGTTGGGGTGATGCGGGTCTTCATGTCGTCCGACCCCTCATAGTCCGGGCTCGTGCTCACCCGGCCGCCGACGTCGACAATCCAGCCCTCAAGCGGCGCGGCCCGCGCCGAGCCAGCCGCGAGCAACCCCGCGCCTACGCCGACCAACACGCCTATAAACTTCGTCATTTGCTCGCCCGCACAGCTCCAGGTGGCGGGCAAACGCGCGAGCAGGGCAAGACGTTCTCGGCGCGCGGGCAAGGCGGATCGGACATGCGGCGCCTGAGCCGTTGACGTGCTGTTGCGGTCGTGAAATCCTTGCAATCAAATCGACGCACCAACGTCGACGACGGGTATGGCGCTAGCCTGACACCCGGCCGGGAGGAAACCGTGACGTCTCGACTCGCATCGCGAGAAGCGCCCTGCCGGGCGCCTGGGCGACGATCGCACTCGCGCCACACCGGCCGCGAGCCCTCCCCCTGTATTCGATGAGCCAGGCTCGCCGAACGTCGCCGCGCCTTCGCGCGCGATAAAAATGATAAAGATTACCAAGGGGGAAAAGTTGCAGACCAAAGACACCTTCCGCCGGCGCCGACTGTGCGCCGGCGCGGCCATCGCGGCGATCGCCGCAAGCGCCGGCGCTCACGCCCACGCAGCCGAGCAGCCGCCGGCGCCTTCCGCCTCGACGCTGGAAGAGGTGATCGTCACCGCGCGGAAGACCAGCGAAAACATTCTCGACGTGCCGGTGTCGGTGACCGCCGTCAGCTCCACCGAGCTGCGCGAGAAATCGATCCAGAGCATCGCGGACCTGCAGCGGCTGGCGCCCAGCCTGACGTCGAACTACAGCTCGCGCTCCGACGACAACGTGCGCTTCACGATCCGCGGCCAGAGCCTTGCCGACATCACCTTGACCGCGGACCCGTCGAACGGCGTCTACGTCGACGGCGCCTATCAGGCCCGCACCTACGGTCTTCGCGCCGGCCTCTACGACGTCGAGCGCGTCGAAGTGCTGAACGGACCGCAGGGCACGCTCTACGGCAAGAACAACACCGGCGGTAACGTCAACATCTTCACCCACGCGCCCGACCTCAACGGCGTCGGCGGCTATCTGCGCCTCAACGCCGGCAGCTGGCAGACCTATGGCGCGCAGGGCGCGATCAACGTGCCGCTGGCGAGCTGGGCTGCGCTGCGCTTCGCCGCGAACTACGAGGACAACCACGGCTACGCCCACACCGCCGTGAACCGGCAGGGCGACCACACCAACAAGGCCGGGCGCCTGCGGCTGCGGCTGCAGCCGATGGACGACCTTCGCATCGACCTAGAAGGGTCCTGGACGCGCTACACCAGCGGCGGGGTGTTCTTCAAAAGCCTCTACTATCCGGGGACCGCGGCCTCGACCTTCGCCGCACGCATCCTGGGCGTTACACCCGACCAGGCCTTCGCCTACCTGCAGGCGGTCGGCGGCAGCGGCGATACCCGCAAGTACGCAAACAACGGCACCCGCGGCGGCGCCACGGCCTACGAGGGCTGGGACGCCGGGGCGACCATCGAGTGGCAGGCGCTGCCCAGCGTGCTGCTGAAGTACCAGACCTACTACAAGGGGTTCCAACGCAAGTCCTCGAACGATCTCGACAACACCCCGCTGCCCTACTTCGAGACCGCGACCTATACGCGCGACACCACCTTCATGAGCCAGGAATTCCAGGCGACGGGCCAGCTCTTCAATGACCGGCTCAGGTACGCCACCGGGTTCTACTACAGCCGGGAGGGCGGGTTCGAAGGTTCGCGCTCCGAGGTGCAGAACCCGGCTAATCCGCCGCTCAACGCCGCGGACCTGATCAACAAGTCCTATGGCCTCTATGGCCAGGGCACCTTCGAGATCACCGATCAGATCAGCGCCACGGCCGGCGTGCGGCGCACGACGGACAAGAAGCACGTCCACGCCTTCAACTACCGGGAGACGGCGCGCTATTCGGAGGTGTTCTTCAACTGCACCGTGCTGGCGGCCACGACGCCCAAGTCGCAGTGCTTCATCGACGGCGACACCAAGCAGTCGAACACTTCCTACAACCTCAGCCTGCAGTACAAGCCGCAGGAGAACCTGAGTTTCTACGCCACGACGCGGCGCGGCTACCGCGCCGGCGGGTTCAACATCGCCACCAGCGGCGGCGTGGGCCTGGCGCCGTTCCAGCCGGAGAAGGTCACCGACTTCGAAGTCGGGGCCAAGGCCGAGCTGTTCGACCGCAAGCTGCGCACCAGCCTCGCGGCCTACAAGTCGGACTACAAGAACATCCAGAAGTCGACGGTGGTGGTTTTCCCGACGGGCATCTCCTCGACCTTGATCCGCAACGCCGCCGAGGCGACGATCAAGGGCTTCGAGGCGCAGTTCGACGCCGCGCCGACGCCGGAGCTGCGCGTCGACGGCTACTTCACCTACACCGACGCCGGTTACGACGACTTCGTCGTGCGCAACCAGCAGACCGGGGCGATCATCCAGGACCGCACCAGCGAACCGTTCGAGGTGCCGAAGTACGCTTTCGCGCTGGGCGCCAAGTACACTTGGGCCGACGTGGCCGGCGGCGACCTCTCCGCCCGCGTCGACTGGAACTGGCGCGACACTGTGATCCTGTCGGCGGCCAGCGCCATCCTGCCCACCGAAACGCGGCTGCGGCAGAAGGCCTATTCGCTGGTCGGCGCCCGGGTCGAATGGGCCTCGATGGAGGGCGGCTGGCGCGCCGCCCTGGTCGGGCGCAACCTGTTCGACAAGTACTATTGGATCCAGGGCCAGGAGATCCGCGCCCAAGGCTTCGATTTCACCTCCCCGGGTGAGCCGCGCTTCATCGGCATCGAGCTCACCAAGAGTTTCGGCGGGGGCTGAGGAGAGGTCGTGGCGGCGGGCGCTCCAGCAGCGCCCGCCGTCCGGCCAGCCTTGCGTGGGGGTGATGTCCGCGCGGTCTAACTCGACGCCCCGGCCCAGCTGAAGCGACAGGCCTCGCGGGTGTAGTTGAGAGGTAGAACGTCAGCTTCCCAAGCAGATAGTTAAATCCCGTCAACCCGTTGCGCGCAAACCTCTCTTAGCCCCACCCCGCCAGTTCAATGGTTTACGTTCGGCAGGAAAAACCTCGCGCCGCTTCTATAGGTGGTTGTGAGGCTACAGATGATCACCAGACCCGGCCTTTCGGCGGGACAGCTCGTTCCATAGCTCGCAGATCTATGGATGGCGCTATTGCCGTCGGGACCAACGGCGGACCGATTCAGTAGCTAGACGGGCGACGCGATCCGCGATTCTCGGGGGTCACGTGCCAACACCCTGGTTCCGAACTGAACTCGACACGATCGAGAGCTCTGGTGCGGCACATGCATGCATCATGTTCGCTGCGAGATCCTTGAGCAGGGCCAGAGAGCGGGGATAGGACTAGCTGCGCCGTAAGTGCGCACCTTTGACCGTAACGGCGAACCACAATGCGCGGCATACGAGCAGAAGACGCGTCGTCCCCACCGACGGCGAACCTCCGCGATTTCCGGGGAGGGGTGGAAAACTGCCGCCAACTCGGTAGGCGGCCCGTCGAGATATCCGCACCGCGCGTCGAGGCGGTCTTGTCAGTCGCTCCGCCTCCTGCCCCGCGCATTTTCGGCCCGCACCCCAGCGTCCGAAATCAGGGCGTCGAAATCGGCGATCTCCCACTTGAGCTTCTCAATCGCGGTCGCCGAAACGTCCACGCTGTCGGTGTGAATTTGCATGATCCCGCGCTCCAACGCGTCGAGCTGCTGCATCAGCAGCTCCCGCAAGTAGCGCCACCGCTCCACAACCTTCGGATCCAGTTCCATGCGGCGTTGATAGCACGCTGCGCGGCGCGGCGCGCGCGGGCCAGCTGCGAACTGAAGCGGTCGGCCCCACGCGCCGGATCGCCGACCGGCAAGGCCAAGCCCGTGTGTTCAGCCACGGCGCGGCGCGCGATCGCTCACCTGGGCGGACGTCGATCGCTTCGTCCGACGTGCAGTCAGAGAGCGCCCACATTTCGCGACGCACCTATCTGCCCGCTCCAACAATGCGGAGAGCGCATCATTGTCGTCATCCAGCAGCGTCAGCTTGGGCTTTCCCAGGTGAGGCCTCCTTGTCGCTGGCCGAACAAAACATCGAATGCTGCATTGCACAAGGGTTGATGCTGACGGGCAGAAGCGGGCGTTCCCCACCTCGCCGTCGGGTGGAAAACCGCCCGAACCTCGCTCAAGCTCCCGCCCGCATGAAAAGGCGTGCGTCGCGCGGTCGCGGCCATTGTAGACGACGTGACGGCGTAAAGGATCATGACGGGAGAGGGCGAAGCGAATTTCGACTCCGCCTTCGACGCTTGAGCGATACCCTCAAGATGGCCCGAAATCTGGTACGGCAGGGCGGACGCCCGTCGTTGACGCGGAGGGCCGTCGCTACAGCGTCGCTGCATTCGAGCACCTGATCGAGCGCGGTCAGGGAAGCGTGGGCTAATCGGCTAGGCCGCCAACCCACGGAATTCCGCATCAGCGCCACCAGCGCGGCAGGGATCGCTCGCGTCGCCAGGAGCGTGGCGCGGTGGCTGGATGGGCGCGCCGAAACCCGACGAAAGGTTGCGGAAGTCCTGCGCCAGTGGCGTGCTACGACTGCGGAATGGAAAAAGAACTCGAACTGACGCGTCTGATCGCCGATCTCCAGGCACGTGCGATTGTCCACCACCACATCCTTATGCAGTTGGTTCGTCGCGAGGCTCGGGCATCTAAGGACGCGCGGGGCTATCTCTCGGTTCTAACGGACGATCTGACCAAGATCGCGGACCAGAGCCTCCCCCTGGAGGATACCCGCGTGGCGGCCATGAGCATGCGTCAGTATCTCGACGAGTTCCTTGTTACGGCGGGAGCGGACATCACAGGGCCCTCCGCGAAATGACCGCTTCGCAATAGTGGTGGCGAGAAAAGGTTTTCCTTGCATCCGATGCGCAATTGTGGGAACTTTGCGTATCGAATGACGCTTTCGGTTCGGTTGCTCTACACGTTTGATCTTCGGATCGAGCCCGAGCCCGCCTCAACCTTCTCCGACAATTTGATCTCACGCCCCACCGGGGCGCGCGAAAACTCGCACCTAGAAAGATAATCATATGACGACCGGTACCGTGAAGTGGTTCAACTCGACCAAGGGCTTCGGCTTCATCCAGCCCGACCAAGGCGGCGCGGACGTGTTCGTACACATCAGCGCGGTCGAACGGGCGGGTCTGGGTTCGCTCCACGAAGGCCAGAAGATCGCCTTTGAGGTCGAGCGCGATCAGCGCAGCGGCAAGATGTCCGCCGGCCAGCTTCAGTCCGCCTAAGGTCCAGGTCGCCGGGGAGGGCTCTCCCTGTCCGGCGACCCCTTTCGCTGTTGACGCTTTCCACCATTGAACGGGCGTTTCAGCTCGCGCGCTCGGGCCAGGTCGCCGACCTGCCGAGCCTCAAGCGGCGCTTGAAATCCGACGGTTGCCGGGCGGTTGACGCCTTGCTCGCGCCACGGACGCTTAGCGGCCACCTGCAGGCGATCTGCGCAGCCGCGTTCAAGCCAGCACCGATCCCTATTCACGACGAAACGGCGAGCGGGCGCTGAGCAGCGATCCTTCCGCCAGGAGCCACATGTCCTTCACCAAAGTTATTCGGCCGCGCGGCCGGACCCCGGCCAACACCGTCAGCAAGCCCCCGGCCGATGCGCGGCCCAAGGCGGCTCGCCCGATCCTTCACCTGAAGCCTGCGGCGGACCTGTAGGGCGTTTTCCCGTCAGCGAAGGCCGCTTCCCGCGGCTTTCAAGGCGACCGCACCCTTGAAAAATAGGAAAGTACGCGATGATCGAACTGCAACGCACCGGCTTTGCCGAACGGCTGACCGCGGCGGCCGACGCCAAGCGCGCGATGCTGGCGAAATTCAAGCCCAAGCCCACCGTCGCCGCGCCTCTCCCCATCGACCGCGCGGCCTTGCGAACGGCCGAGCTTGATCGGGTGCGGAACGAGCGCGCCGCCGCGAAGACGGCGAAGCAGCAGGCGATAGCGCAAGCCGCCGAGGCCGCGCGTCTGGCCGAAGAGGAACTCACCGCGGCGGCGCTTGAAGCCAAGCGCGGCGAACGGAAGGAGCGCAAGGCGCTCACCAAGGTGGAACAGAAGGTCAAGCGCGACGCGCGCTACGCGGCTCGCAAGGCGCGCCGGTGATGCAGACCTTCCGAGCCTGACTGGGGACGATACCGGCGCGCTCACCTGGGGGGCCGGCATGGATCGACGCCGCCCACCACGGCGAGGCGATGCAAAAAGCGCTGGATCTCTGCGGCCCGGCGACGCCAAAGGTTGAGGCGTGCTCCCCCGCCGACCGGCGCGCAGGTCCAGCCTGGAGACTTGATCCAATCTGAGTGAGCCGGACCGATCTCGTGGGTGTAACGTGACGACCTATCACTTCTGAGGGCTGCAGGAATGGACGAGCTGTCCGAGACCGATGTTTACGCCCTGCAGCTCCTGGCTGAGAAGAAGGCCGGCAACGCCGTTCCCTTCATCAACATCGCCGCCGCGCGCCGCTTGACGGACCTCGGGCTCGCCTCCCGGAGCCACGAGGGCTGGGACATCACGCCCGAGGGCGGCGCCGTGCTCGCCCGGCGCGCGCCCCCGCCGGCCTGATCGCCGTTTCGCGCAGACGCGATCCGCACCTCTCACTTGGCCTGTGGCGCTCGCGCCGCTTAGGTGAGGGAATTGCGGTCGCGCAGCGCCTCGCTTTAGCGGCCTGAATCGGCGACGCGGTTTAGGACGCTCGCGGAAACGCCGCCTTGCACGATTTCCACGCCGAGATAACGCATCGTTCCGTCGGCGAAGCTTATGTCCGAAATGGGCAGGGTGCGGTCCCGCTTCAGCTCAGTGGCGTCCCCAAGCGTGAGGTGAAGGCTCATGTCGCCCCGTGACACGCCGTCGGCTTCGGCCTTCTCGATTTCCGCGCGAAACCGCAGCGCAGCCGAAACGCCTCGAGAGGATCTCATCCGCCGAAGAAGCCTTGCTCGCCGTGAACCAGCACCTGAGCGCCCCTGCCGCCCGTGGCGATCTCACGAGCGCGTTTATGGGCGGAGGCCTTGGCGACCTCTTTGTCGGAAGAATGACCGAAGTGCTGGCCATCGTACTTGACGGCCCACCCCCCAGCGTGGCGCAGGACCGTCAGGACGGCTCGTTCTAATTCCGTTCGCATAGGTCCTATTAACACGTCGCCGCATTGTGTGCGGAATATTCCGTCCTGGTCAGGTGAGTTGACGAAGGCGGCGAACGCTAAGGCGGCGTGCAAGGCTCACCGTCGAGTCATCAGACGCCCGCCAGCGGGAGGAGCATTCGCCTCATTCTGGCGCCGGATCTTCCATGGCTCGATCCGCGTGCGCCTCGATCGACAGGGAGGAAATCGCCGTAACGAGCTGGGAGGGGGCGAATGGCTTGATCAGCAAGAGGCTGTTCGGCACCCCCGGCGACGGCCACTCGTATCCCGAGTCGCCGGTCATGTAGATCACCGGCAAGGTCTGGTTTAGTTCCCGCGCGCGTCGTGCCACATCCCATCCTGACGGGCCGCAGCCCGGATTTACGTCTGTAATGAGCGCCCGAAGGGGTTCGTCGGTGGATTCCAAGGCCAACAGGGCTTCAGCGCCGCTCGACGTGAGGCGAACCGCATAGCCGCCTTCTTCCAGAACGGCCTCGATGATATCGCGCACGAGCGGCTCGTCATCTGCGACGAGTATTATCGTTGGAATGGACACTGCCGACCCCTTGGGGTGCCGACTGGACGCCAGCCACCGTACATGCCCCGGACAAGAACGTCGGGCACCCGACGCTGTTCCGTGCGCGACGCCCCCCTAACTGGCTACCCCAAATGAGGTTCGTTGTGCGCCCCAGCCTTGCTACAAGAAGGCTATCGCTGACCCACGCCCTTGAGGCGGTTAACGGCTGAGACAGCCAAAGTTTTAGCGCTCCCGCTGACGTAACCCCCGTTTCTCGTCCAGCGGGAGCGAGAGTGCTGGGTTGATCTGCTCCGCCCCCAAACCTTGGACCGGCTGAGGCTGGAGTTTTCCGGTTTCGATCACGGTGGCTGGCTGGGTGCCACACGGTGATCTGTCAGTGAGATCGGGGTCTTCTGCCCCGAGGCGCTATGGGGCCGGACCTCGTTGTAGCAGCTGCCCAAGCCTCCAACTTTCCGCCGCGTCAGCAAGGGTGAGGAACCGGCGGGCGTTCAGGCACGCCGCCCGGAGCCTGCCGTTCAGGGCCTCGTTGAAGGCGTTGTCGGTCCGCTTGACTGTACGCGGCTGGGCTCTCCCAGGTCGAGATTGCTCAGACCTTGGGCTGGGAAGAGGCTCGCGTCGGCCGGATGATCGATCGATACGTCCGCAAGAACGACATCATGCGCGAGCGCGAGGCTTGCGAAGAACACCTCGCGAACCGAAAAAGGTAAAATCCGCTACAAAACCCGCGCGTCATTCCCGCTGATGCCCGCGCTCAGCGCGGGAACGAACCCCTTGTCTCGCCGAGATTTCCCGCTAGGTTCGCCGGCCTGCGCGCGGGTGTAGTTCAGAGGTAGAACGTCAGCTTCCCAAGCTGAATGTCGTGGGTTCGATTCCCATCACCCGCTCCAGGCTTTCATCACAGTCCGCTCCGTGCTGCCGCTGTTCATGAGCGGCTACAGCAGCGGCGTTCGGCGGATCTGGCGCGCGAGCGCAACTGCCACGACCTCTATGGCTCCTACGACACCACGGCCGCCTTCTCTGGCCATCCTTTGCCTACAGACGATCAGGGCGCGGGCATGATCGGCGTGTCGTCGCGAACCGGGATCTACTATCAGGCGGCGAAGCTGTGTGCGCGGCCCTTTGGGCTGACCTTGTCCGACTTCCAGCTCACCAACTACGAGGTCGCCGCGGCGCCCCGCGACATCGTCATGCCGGGGGCGGGCGTGCGCATCGCCAAGGGGACCGTCGCCGCCCGCCGCTACGAGTTCACCGGCTTCGTCGACGGCGAGCCTTGGCACAGCGTGGAGGGGGAGTTCACCGCCGAACTCGGTCTCGGGCCGCAGTGGAAGTCGCGGGCCGACGAGCCGGAGTTCGTCGTCCGCGTGGAGGGCGACCCGCCGCTGGAGGTCACCTGCGGCGGCATCATCAGTCTGATCAGGCTGAACGCGGCGCGGATGGTCAATCTCGCGCCCGCGGTGATCGCGGCCGAGCCGGGGCGCCGAACGCTCCTCGACTTGCCGTGCTGCGCCGCCGGCGTGCTGGGCGCCAGAGCCTTCTTCTGACGGCCTTCGCGGGCACAAGCCGCGCCGTTCATGCGTTGCTCTCCGGGAGAGGGAGCGGTGATCGGCATGCCCCGGCGCAACACACCCAGACCTGAGCCGAGCGTCGCGTTGCTCGCGCCCGAAACGCTTATGCTGGGTTATGGCTTCGACCCGACGCTGTCGGAGGGCGCGGTGAAGACGCCGATCTTTCTGACGTCGACTTTCACCTACAAAACCTGCGCGGAGGGCAAACAGCTCTTCGACTACATGAGCGGGCGGGCGCCGACGCCGCCCGGCGTGCAGCCGGGCCTGATCTACACCCGCTTCAACAATCCCAACCTGCAGATCGTCGAGGAGCGGCTGGCGGTGCTGGAGAAGGCCGACGCCTGCGCGGTCTTTTCCAGCGGCATGGCGGCGATCATGACCGCCCTGTTGGCGGTGGCGATACCGGGCGAGGTGGTGCTGCGCAGCCGGCCGCTCTACGGCGGCACTGAGACGCTGTTCGACAGCCTGCTGGCCAGCCTGGGGATCAGAAGCGTCAGCTTCCATGACGGCGTCGACCCCACCGCCGTCCACGCTGCGGCCGAGCAGGCCCAGGCGCTCGGGCGGCTGGCGGCGATCTTCGTCGAGACCCCCGCCAACCCGACCAACGACGTCGTCGATCTGCGGCTCATCGCCGAGGTCGCCGAGGCCTCGGGAGAGCGCCAGGCAGGACGGCCGTTCGTCGTCGTCGACAACACTCTGCTGGGTCCGCTGCACCAGGCGCCGCTGGCGCACGGGGCCGACGCCGTCGTCTATTCGCTGACCAAGTACGTCGGCGGCCACAGCGACCTGATCGCCGGCGCGGTGCTGGGGCCCGCGGCGCTTATGAAGAAGGTGCGTTCGCTGCGCAATGTGGTCGGCAACCAGCTGGACGTGCATAGCGCCTGGATGCTGACCCGCTCGCTGGAGACCTTGCGGCTGCGGATGGACCAGGCGTTCGCCAACGCCAAGGCGGTGGCCGCGTGGCTCGCCAAGCACCCGCGTGTGGAGCAGCTCTTCTATCTGGGCGCCCTGGCGGAAGGCTCCCCGGCCGCGCAGGTCGTCGCGCGCCAATGCAGCGCCCACGGGGCGACCTTCTCCTTCGTCGTCCGCGGCGGCCAGGACGCCGCCTTCCGCGTGCTCGACCATCTGAAGGTGTTCAAGCTCGCGGTCAGCCTGGGCGGCACGGAGTCGCTGGCCTGCCATCCGGCCAGCACCACCCATTCCGGCGTGCCAGAAGCCGAGCGGAAGGCGCTCGGCGTCAGCGAGGGCATGGTCAGGCTGTCGATCGGGCTGGAGGCGCCCAACGACCTGATCGCAGACCTTGAAGCGGCGCTGGCCAGCCTGGAGCGCTGAGCCTGGGCCTCACGCGGCCTGCCGCACCACCGAGGGATGGTCGGCCGGGGCCCGCGCGGCTGCGGAGTTGCGCGGAACTTCCGATGTCCAGCAGCGCAGGCTGACCGTCATCAGCACGACCATGAAGGTCCCGAAGGCGGCGAGGACCAGCAGCAGGTAAGGGTGCATTGCGAACTCTCCATGTGAGGAGAGCTTCGCGCGCCGATGAAGTTCGAGAAATTCGGGGTCGATGCTTAAGTAAGACTACGGAGGACCGTCGCTCAGAAGCCGGCCAGAAGGGCGATGCGGGCCAGTTCCGACAGGCCCCTCGCGTGAGTTTTGCTCATGACGTTGGCGCGGTAGACCTCGACGGTGCGTGGGCTGATGCCGAGGTCGCGGGCGATGACCTTGTTCATCTTGCCGGCGATGACGCCGCGCAGCACGTCGGTCTCGCGCGGCGAGAGGCCCGCCAGCACCTCCTCGAATCGCCGGCGCTCGTCGCCGCGCCCGGCGCGTTCGGCCTGCAGGTCCAGCGCGGCGTGGATGGATTGCAGCAGCACCTCGTTGTCGAACGGCTTTTCGATGAAGTCGACGCCGCCGGCGCGCATCGCCTCGACCGCCATCGGCACGTCGGCATGGCCGGTGATCATCACGATCGGCAGGTGGATCTGGCGGGCTTTGAGTTTGCGCACCAGGTCGAGGCCGTTGATCTCCGGCATGCGCATGTCGGTCACGACGCATCCGCCGCGAACCGCGTCCGCGGCCTGCAGGAACTCGACGGCGGAGGCGTACGTCTTCGCGCGGAGGTCGTTCATCTCCAGCACGAAGCTCAGGGAATCGCGGACTGCCTCGTCGTCGTCGATGAGATGCACGTCCACCTCATCCATCTGCGGCGCTCCTCTGTCAGGCGGCGAGCTCCTCCAGCGCCGTCCACTTGCGGATCTGGAAGCTGCGGGTGGAGGGGAACGCGACGATCGCTTCGCTCTGCAACTGGGTCAGCATGCGCGAGACGGTCTCGATGGTGAGGCCCAGATAGTCCGCCATGTCCTGGCGCCCCATGGGCAGGCTGCACGCCTCGTCCGACGACCGCTGCGCCACGGCCATGAGGAAGGCGCCGACGCGCTCGCGCGCCGTCTTGCGGCCCAGCATCACGACGTGGTCCTGCAGGCGCTCCATCTCCTGCTGAGTGGCGGCCAGGATCGCGCGATCGAGCTCGGCGTCGCCGGCGAAGGCCCGCACGGCGCCGCGGCGCACGACGAGGATTTCGCAGTCGGCCAGGGCTTCGGCGCCGAAGCGGTGCAACGGCCCAGGCTCGAGGCCGAACAGGTCGCCCGCGTAGTAGAAGTCGCCGACCTGACGCCGCCCGTCCGCCGTCAGGCGGCTGGTGCGAACCACGCCGCGCACGACTTGGAACAGCAGCTCCACCTCGTCGTCCTGCGCATAGATCTCAGCGTTGCGGTCGTAGGTCATCCGTACGCCGAGCTCGCGAAGCGCGTCGGCGAGGACGCTGGGAGCGCGCTCGCGCCGGGGATAATCGAGGGGACAGGCGAAGACCATCAGAAGGCTCCGTGTCGTACACTCGACGGATAGGCCTGACCGCCCGCCCTGAACATTTGGGAGCTTCCCCTACGTATTAGCCCGGAGATGCGAAGAGGGTGTGATGGCGCACGTTGCGGACTGAGTGGGGAAGGAGGTTCGCAATGCCGAGCAGCAAGCCGCTCGATCCCGCAGCGCTTATGGCCCTGGTCACGCGGGTCCTTGACGAGAACCGCACGATGACGGTCGCGACGCTGCGCCCCGACGGCTGGCCGCAGGCCACGGTCGTCGGCTTCGTCCACGAGGAGTTGGCGCTCTATTTCGTGGTCGCGCGGACCAGCCAGAAGCTGGCCAATCTGCAGCACGATCCACGCACCTCGATCGCGATCGGCGGCGCCGCAGGCCCCGGCGGCGAAATTCGCGGCCTCTCCATGGCGGCGCGAGTCGAGGAGGTCGAGGATCCGGGTGAGATCCAGCGGCTCAACGCCCTGGTCCACGAACGCTACCCGGGCGCCGTGGTCTTCGCGCCGCGCACCAGCAACTGTGCGGTGCTGCGGGCGCGACCGGTCATCCTCAGCCTCGTCGACGAGGCTGAGGGCCTCTCCCAGCCTGTGCTGCTCGAGCTTTCGACCTACACGACGCTGAAGCGCGTCGCGCCTTAACGATTGGGCGTTTGGGGCGAGTGGACGAGACGTCGATCGCTGCAATCCGGTCCAACACTCCAGGTGCCGACGGCCTGAGGACGGCTTTGCACCCACTTGCATTCCGCCGCCCTGTTGATCGACGATGGGCGGCTGCAAGCGGCGAGCCCATGCGCCGCACCGGCCAGGAGGACGCGCGATGCCATACATCGACATCCCAGGACACGAAGATCCGGTCGAAGGCGTCTGGCAGGTTCGTCCCGAACAGGGGGCCGCCGCACTGGCCTGGACCCACGCCAACTGGCGCCACAGCGTGCTCTCTACGCGCGAGCGGGAGGCGGCGCGGCATCGCGTGGCGCAACTGAACGGCTGCCTCACCTGCCAGAGCTGGCGCGTCGACGGTTTCGCCGAGGTCGGGGCCGACGAGGCGTTCTACGACGGGGTCGCCGAAGGCCGCGCCGACCCGCGCTATTCGCGCCGCGAGCAACTCGCCATCGAGCTCGCGGAGCGGTTCTCGCTGAGCTGGACCGACATCGGAGAGGACTTCATGTACGAGCTTCGCCGCCATTACACGGACGAAGAGGTCGTCGACCTGATGCTTTGCATCGCCCAGTACGTGGCGCAGGGGCGGCTGATCCACATCCTGGGGCTCGACGTGGTCTGCCCGACCGCGCCGTCGGCGCTCGCCGTCGCGCGCTGAACTAGGCGGCGAGCCGGGCCCGCATGGTCGCCAGCGCGCTCAGGAGGGCGTTGACCTCCATGGCGTGCTCGGCGGTCTTGATCAGCCGGTCGATGTCGTCCGGCTCGGGCGTGGCGAACGACGAGGGCGTCCAGGCGCCGTCGGGCGATTGGCGGGCGATGAACCACTCGCCCATCCGCATCAGCCAGGGCGCGTAGTCGACCGATGGGTCGGCGCATTGCAGGGCGGCCGCGCCCCAGCCGAACTTGCAGATCTGCACCTGCTGCGGGTCGTCGAACTGGGCCGGCGTGCCGTTGATGTTGAGCTGCAACAGGCGGTGGCCCAGCCGCAGCGCCTCGCCGTCGTTGTGCTGCAGGCCGTAGCCGGCGAGGAACACCGCCGACATGCCCGGCATGTAGTAGGTCTGGCGCGGCTTGCTGAAGTCGGTGATCGCAGCCCATGCGTAGGGCGGCGGCGGATCGGTCAGTAGGGCCGCGCCGTCCCGCATGTTGTAGAGCTTGGCGTTCGGCTCCGGCTGCAGCGCCACCAGGTCGCGGATCCAGCGGTAGACGTTCTCGGCGACGTCATGCTGGCCGGTGACGACCGCGGAGAGGCCGACCTGGGCGGTGCACAACAGGTCGAAGCGCTGGTCCTTCGAGCCGCCCGGGAAGTCGATGGCGATGCCGCCCGTGGCCGGATCCTGGATCTTGCGCAGCGCGCCCATGCAGCGAAGCGCCAGGTCGTAGCGCTCCAGCAGCCAGGCCCCGAGCGCGAAGTGCGCCAGCGGGTAGCTGCCGAGCCGCGCGCCGCCGCCGGTCGAACCGTCGCGGAAGAAGCCGTCGTCGGCGAGCGCGTTGCGCTCCGCCCAGCCCAGCACGGCGGATCCGACGTCGGCGCGGCCGCAGACCGCCAGCGCCCAGGGCACGCGCCCCCAACCGTTGCGCTTGTTGGCGCCGACCGGTTCGCCGTCGGCCGCTACGTGATCGACGACCCATTGGGCGCCGCGGTCGCGGGCGCGGCGCACACGCACGATCAGGTCGTCGAGCGCCTCAATATCGTCCGCCACGCCTACCTCCGCGAAAAACTTGTCGCGCCGACGATGGCGCCTGGCGGCGCGGCGCGCGAGGGGTTTCGTGGCGCAGCTTGGCGCTCGGCGGCCGGCTCGATACACGAGGGCAAAAGGGGAGTGACGAATGATGACCGACGGCGGAGCGGTGAGGATCGATCCCGCGGCGTTCGAAGCCTGCGCCCGCGACGACCGCGAGCTCGCCTATCGGCTGCGCGGCTTTACGGCCACCCTTCGACTGCCATTCACTGAGCCTGCGCTCGACGTAATGTTCGAGGAGGGGCGGGTGGTCGCGGTCCAGCTGGCCGGCGGCGGCGCGGCGCTGCAGTACCAAGGCGCGGACGCCTTCTGGCGCGGCTTCTTCCAGAAGGATCCGCGTCGCCCCGGCTACGAGAGCATGGCCATGGGGATCGCCCTGGGCGTGCGGGTGACCGGCGCCGACGCCGCCACGGTCGCCAGCTACTATGGCGGCTTCTCCCGGCTGCTCGACGTGGCGCGCAACACGGTGCTCGGCGGTGATCAGGCGGTGCAGGTCGCCGACGGCCATCCGTTCCGCGGCACCGACACCGCGGTCGGCCGCTACGCCTATGTCACCGTCGAGAGGGTGGAGGCGCGGATCTTCTACGAGGAAGCCGGCACGGGTGACATTCCGCTGCTGCTGCAGCACACCGCCGGCGGCGACTCTCGGCAGTACCGCCACATCCTGGCCGATCCCGAGGTGCAGAAGCGCTTCCGCATCATCGCCTACGACCTGCCCTATCACGGCCGCTCGCTGCCGCCGTTCGGGGTGAACTGGTGGGCGCAGGACTACAAGCCCAATAAGCACTCGCTGATGAGCTGGGTGGTCGGGATCGCCGATGCGCTGAAGCTGGACCGGCCGGTGTTCATGGGTTGCTCTGTCGGCGGCAATCTGGCGCTCGACCTGGCCGCGCATCACGGCGACCGATTCAGCGCCTTCATCGCCCTGAACGGCTGGTACGCGGGGCCGGCGGCCGACGACGCGGTCAACGACAAGTTCCGTCATCCGCGGCTGTCGTCGGATCACTACGCGGCGCGCTGCCTCGGCATCACCGGGCCGTTCGCGCCGGAGGCCTTCCGGCAGGAGGTCTACTGGAACTACCGATCCAATGCGCCCGGCGTGTACGCCGGCGACAACGACTACTTCGTCAGCGATCACGACCTGTCGAAGGACGGCCACCTAATCGACGCCGCCAAGACGCCCGTCTATCTGCTGGTCGGCGAATACGACCCCGCGGCCGTCAACGAGACCCACGGCGGCCCGGCGGCTGCACGCAACATCCCCGGGCTCGAATTCCGCATCATGAAGGGGCTCAGCCACTTCGCGCCGACCGACGACCCGCTCGCCTTCCGCCGCGAGTTGCTGCCCGTCGCCGACGAGATTCTCGCGCGCCTCCAGGAGGGCCGGGCGTAGCGCGCTACATGTTTCGGAAGCGGCCTCGATGAGCGTCGCTCACCGACAGGCGCGACGTCCATGAGCTCGGCGAGCCCCTCGCCGCCGCCGCGTCGCTGCAGAGCGGGCGGCAGATTCGCCGGGTCGGTGCGCGCAGCGTTCTCCTCGCGCAGATATGCCATCAGCGTACGCATGTAATGCGCGGCCCGGACGCCGTCTCCCGCGAGGACGGCGTCCACTACGCGCACGCGATGGCGCGCCGCGATCGGCACGAGCGGGGATATGCACGTCATGTCCCGCAAGGGCGACACGACCTCGTTGATCGCCTCCACCACGCCGTTTATGCACACCTCGAGCAGGACATTCCCACTGAGCCTGGCCATGAAGGGAATGCTGTCGGCGTGGAGCGCCCAGGTTTCGAACACGTTCTCGGGCGGCCGGGCGAACTGAGCGGCGTGGGCGTGAGGTAGGAGGCGATCGCGCTCGCCGAGGCGCTGGGGCGGGGGCCGAGCGCCAGGACGCGCCGCTATGGCCGCGCCGCGCGGTGACCACGCCGTCGATCTCGAGCAGTCTCAGCGCCTCGCGAAGGCCGGCGCGCCCCACCTTGTAGCGATCCAGGAAGTCGTCGAACGAGCCAAGGTAAGTCCCGTGCGGGTAATGCCCGAAGTCACGTTGGATCTGTGTTAGCACTTATTCCAAACCGTCACGAACGACGGGGGAGGATCGCGATGGACCTGGGCCTGAGGGGAAAGCGCGCGCTGGTGACCGGCAGCACCAGCGGCATCGGCGAGGGGATCGCGAAGGGGCTGGCCCGAGAGGGCGTTTCGGTCGTCGTGACGGGCCGCAACCAGGAGAATGCCGACCGCGTCGTGCGTGAGATCTCCGAATACGGCCACGCCGTGGCTGTCATGGGCGCGCTGGACACCGACGGGGGCGCAGCCGGCGTCGCCAACGGCGCCGTCGCCGCGCTGGGCGGCATCGACATCCTGGTCAATAACGCCTCCGGCCTGGGCGCCGGCGGCTGGGACAATCTAACCCCCGACGCGTGGCTCGATCGGATGAACTCGAGCCTGGTGTCGATGGTGCGGATGATCCGCCTGCTGGCGCCGGCGATGAAGGAGCGCGGCTGGGGGCGGCTGATCCAGATGGCCAGCACCGGCGGCAGCTTCTCTGGCCCCGACTATGCCGACTATTCCGCCGCCAAGGCCGGCGTGATGTCGCTGTCGATGGCGGCTTCGCGACAATACGCGCCATTCGGCGTCACCTCGAACGCCATCGGCTGCGGCACCTTCAGGAGCCCGCCGATCGAGGAGGGCATGATCAAGGTCGCCGCCGAGCGCATCAAGGCCAGCCCAGAGGAGGCTGAGCGTTGGCTGGCTACGGAAGGGTTTCTGCCGGGGTTCTCTCACCCGGGCTCGATGGGCAACCACCTGCATCGCTTCGGCCGCATGGAGGAGATGGCGAACGTCATCTGCTTCCTGGCCAGCGAGCGGTCGACTTTCGTGACCGGGGCGGTCATCCGCGTCGATGGCGGACAGGCGCCTGTCTACAACCCGTAACGGCTACCCGGCGCGCTCGCCGAAGGTGCAAATCCCCTCACAGTTCGGACAAGCCTCGATGTCGGAGCGATACGGAAGTCCGCATGCGCAGCACCGCGCCGGCGCCGAGCTTCAAGGTCGTGCCTTTCACGGAAGTGCGCCAGCACTTGCCGGCCGACACCCCGACGGTGTCGCCGAAGAGCGCGACGCGGCGCTGCGCCTGCGCCGCACCGGGGCGCAGATGCGCCGGCAGTGGTAGCCAAGGTTGCATTCGCTTAGCCGGCGCGGCTCAGCCGCGTTCGGCCCGACAAAGCTCGATCATCGCGAGAAACGCCAGCGCGCGGTCGCGCGCCGCCACGTGCGCCGCCACGGCCCGGACGCGTGGCAGCGTGTCCGCCGCTATGCTGCGGTGAATGCGGTAGTGCGCCGCCGTTTGCTTGAGCAGCGGGGCTCCAGGAAGTCGCCTAACGAACCGAGATAGGCGCCGCGAGGGTAATGGCCGAAGTCGCGCTCGATCTGTTCCGACAGGCGCTCGGCGAGCTTCATCCACGTCCTGCTTTCACCTCGCGGCGGCGCGATGCCGTGTTTCTCGCCTGAAACCTTTGCCGTGCTCCAGGCGCCCGCGGCGGTCACGCCAACACATAGCTATGGCGACTCGCGAGTGGCGCGATGAGAGTTTGCACGCTCGCGAGGCGCCCTGCCGGCGCGGCGCTGTCGGTGAGATGCAGATGAACGACGACGTCCGGCCCTTTCAGATCGCGGTTTCAGACGAGGCGCTCGACGACCTGCGGCGACGTCTCGCCCAGTCGCGCTTCCCGGTAGCGCCCAAGTCGGATCCCTGGCGCTTCGGCGCCGAGGACAGCTTCATGCGTGAGATCGTCGAGTACTGGCGCGACGGCTACGACTGGCGCCCCTGGGAAGCTCGACTCAACAGCTTCGGCAGCCGAATGATGCGAGTGAACGGCCTCGACGTGCACTTCCTCTTCGAGCAGGGCTCCGGCCCCAATCCGCTGCCGGTGATCGTCAGCCACGGTTGGCCGAGCTCCATCGCGGAGTTTCTCGACCTGATCGAGCGGCTGGCGCATCCGGAACGGTTCGGCGGCGACGTCGCCGACGCGCTGACGGTGGTCGTCCCCAGCCTGCCGGGCTTCGGCTTCTCTCAGGCCCCGCCGGCGCCGTTCGACGATCGCCGTCGCGTGGCCGAGATGTGGACGCAGCTGATGGCGCAACTGGGCTACGAGCGTTACGGCGCGGCCGGCGGCGACTTGGGGGGCTCAGTCTCGGGTTGGATGGCTTACGACGACCCGAAGGTGGTCGCAGTCCACATGAACATGCAGACTCTGTTCCCGAACGACGCCGACATCGCCGCCGAGCCGCTGAGCGCGGCCGAGGCCGCCTGGCTTGCGGAGGCAGGCCGCCAGACGCACCGCGAGGTCGGCTATCTTGTCCAGCAGGGCACCAAGCCGCAGACGTTGGCTTACGGGCTGGCGGATTCGCCGCTCGGCCAGGCCGCCTGGATCCTCGAAAAGTTCAAGGTCTGGACCAATCCGCAGGGCGATGCACCGCCGCCCTATGACCGCGACCTGATGCTCACCAACGTCATGCTGTACTGGCTGACCAACAGCGCCGCGACGGCGAGCTGGTACTACGTCAGCATGTTCGAGGGCCGCGGATTCTGGATGGAGCCGGGCGGCCGGGTCACCACGCCGGCCGGTTTCTGCTTCTTCCCGGGGGACACGCTGCGGGCGCGGCCGCCGATCGAGCACAGCCGCCGCACCTTCAGCAACATCGTGCGTTGGGAGAACGCCGACGACGGCGGGCACTTCCCGGCGATGCAGTACCCGGAGGTGCTCGCCAGGCATCTGCTGGAATTTTTCCGCCCCTATCACTAGCGCTCCTGGCGGTGTTCGCGGTCGGCTCGCGGAAGGGCTTCGCCGCCGAGACGGCCTAGACGCGCTCGACCGCCATGGCGATGCCTTCGCCGCCGCCGATACAGAGCGAGGCCACGCCCTTCCTTTCGTCGCGGGCTTCCAGCGCCGCGAGCAGGGTGGCCAGCACCCGCGCGCCGGAGGCGCCGATCGGATGGCCGAGCGCGCAGGCTCCGCCGTTCACGTTCAGCTTCTCCGCCGGGATGTCGAGCTCGGCCTGGGCGATCATGGCGACGACGGCGAAGGCTTCGTTGACCTCGTAGAGATCGACTTCGTCGGCGCTCCAGCCGGCGCGGGCGAGGGCCTTGCGGATCGCCGGCCCCGGCGCGCTGGTGAAGCGGCCTGGCTCCCGGGCGTGGGCGGCGTGGCCGGCGATCCGCGCGACGACCGTAAGGCCGAGCTTCCCGGCGACCGACGCTCGCGTCAGAACCAGCGCGGCGGCGCCGTCGGAGATCGACGAGGCGTTGGCGGCGGTGATCGTGCCGTCCTTGGCGAAGGCAGGCTTCAGCTTGGGGATCTTGGCGGGATCGGCCTTGCCCGGCTGTTCGTCGATTGCGACGGTTTCGGAGCCGCTGCGGGTCGTCACCGCGACCGGCGTGATCTCCTTGGCGAACGCGCCGCTTTCGATCGCCGCCTTGGCGCGGGTGAGGCTGCGGATGGCGTACTCATCCTGCGCCTCGCGGGTGAACTGGTATTCCCGGGCGGCCTCTTCGGCGAAAGCGCCCATCAGGCGGCCGGGCTCGTAGGCATCCTCCAGGCCGTCGAGGTACATGCTGTCGGAGGCCGTGTCGTGGCCGATGCGGGCGCCGGAGCGGTGCCGGGCGAGCAGATAGGGCGCGTTCGACATGCTCTCCATGCCGCCGGCGACGATGACGTCCGCGGTTCCGGCGGCGAGCGCGTCGTGCGCCATCGCCACCGCCTGCAGGCCGGAGCCGCACATCTTGTTGACGGTGGCCGCCTCGACGCTCAGCGGCAGGCCCGCGCCCAGCGCCGCCTGGCGCGCCGGCGCCTGGCCAAGGCCCGCGGCGAGCACGCAGCCCATGACGATCTGGTCGACCGCGTCAGGCGCGATCCCGGCCCGCTCCACCGCCGCCTTCACGGCCACCGATCCGAGCGTGGTGGCCTTTACAGAGGAGAGCGCGCCCATGAAACCGCCCATCGGCGTGCGTGCGTAGGCGGCGATGACCACGGGGTCGGGGGCGGCGCTCATGGGAGTCCTCGGAACGGAAAACAGACCAAGTCTACCTATGCGCCGTCACGCGCGGCTTCAACGTTCCCGGCCGAGGTCGAGGGCGAAGGGAGTTCCGAGCAGGGTGTCGCAACCGCGGCCGATCGCGGCGACCGCGGCGCTCATTCGTCCCTGCCGGCCCAGCGCGACGTCGGCGAGCGCGACGATCAGCAGGTTGGGCGTGGCGCTCGGGGCGGCGTCGCGCAGCCGGCTCGCCAGGGCGATCTCGGCGAGATCTGGGCGCTTGGCGCAGGCGATCGTGAAGGCTGCGGCGGTCGAGCGGCTGACGCCGGCCCAGCAGTGGACCAGCAGCGGCCGCTCGCCGGTCCAGTCGCAGGCGAAGGCCAGCAGCTGTTCAACGTGCTCCGCAGCGGGCGAGGTGAAGCCGTCGGTCGGCTTGGCGATGTCGTGCGAGGCAAGCCGCAGGCGTTGCATCTCTGCAGACGGCTCCGGCCAGTCGGCGGGAGGCGAAAGCCAGCTCACCAGATGCGAGGGTCGGTGGGCCGCGCAGAGGGTCGCCACCTGCTCCAGCGGGCCGACCAGGATCTTCATGGCAGGGCGAGCCCGACCGCGGCGGCGACGGCGACCAGGAAGGCCGTCTCGAAGGCCTGCTCCACGGCGCCCAGCACGTCGCCGGTGTAGCCGCCGATCAGGTTCTTCGCCGCCAGCGCCGGCCAGAACGCGGCGAAGGCGCCGAACACCACGCCCGACACGGCGACCCGCGGCGGCAGGAGGGCCAACGGCGCGGCGCCGATGACGATGGCGATCGCGACTTCGTAGCCGCGAACGCCGCGCCAGACCGACGTGAGGCGAGATTTTGCGGGATCTGAGGCGTAGGGCAGGGTGACCATGGCGATCACCGCAGCCGCGCGAGCGAGCCCGTGGGCGGCGCACAGCGCGCCGGCCGCCAGCAGCGGCGAATGCAGTTCCGTAAGCGCGCCGATGCGGAACGACAGCGCCAGGAACAACGCGACGGCGCCGTAGGTCCCGATGCGGCTGTCCTTCATGATCGCCAGCCGCTGCTCGACCGTATGCCCGCCTGCCAGGCCGTCGACGCTGTCGGCCAGGCCGTCCTCGTGGAAGGCGCCGGTCAGCAGCACGGCGACGCCGACCGCCAGGATCGCCGGCAGCAGGGTCGCGGCCGGCAGCGCCAGGCGGGCGAAGGCGAAGACGCCGGCGGCGATGACGCCGACCGTCAGTCCGGCCAGAGGGAAGTAGCGCGCCGAGCGCGCCAGGGCTTCCTCGCTCCACGCCTTGGGCGAGGGGGCGGGCAATCGGGTGAGCAGCTGAATGGCGCAACCCATCCGCGTCAGTTCGCGAGCGATCATGTCGCGCTTTCCAGCACCTCGGCCAAGGACGCGACCTCGTTCAACATATTTGCGGCCGCGCGCAAGATGGGAAAGGCCAGCACCGCGCCGGTCCCTTCGCCGAGCCGCATGCCGAGGTGCAGCAGCGCCGCCGCTTCCATGCGCTGCAGCATCAGGGCGTGGCCGCGCTCGGCGGAGGCGTGGGCGAAGACGCAGAAGTCCCTCAGTTCGGGCCGCATCCGGAGGGCGACAAGCGCCGCTGCGCTGGCGATGAAGCCGTCCACAACCACGACCCGCCGCGCCTGCGCCGCCGCCAGCGCGGCTCCGGCCATGGCGGCGATCTCCAGGCCGCCGAACTGGCGCAACACCTCGAACGGCTCGGTCGCGTCGCAGCGCCGGGCCGCCGTCTCCAGCGCGCGGGTCTTGCGCGCCAGGCCCGCGGAGTCGTGGCCGGCGCCCGCGCCGATCGCTTCGTCGAGCGGCGCCGGCCCCAGGCGGTGCAGCAGCAGGCTGGCCGCGGCGCTGTTGCCGATGCCCATCTCGCCGAGAGCGATCAGATCGGCGCCTGCGGCCACCGCGCGGTCGACCGCCGCTGCGCCCACGTCGAGCGCTGCGGCGCATTCCTGTTTGCTCATCGCCGGTTCGCGGGCGGCGTTGGCGGTTCCGGCGCGGACCTTGGCGCAGACGAGCCCGGCTCGCGGCGCGAGTTGGCTGGCGACGCCGACGTCGATCACCTCGATCCGGGCGCCGGCCGCCTTGGCGAGCGCATTGACGCTGGCGCGCCCGTCGAGGATCAACTGCACCATCGCCGTGGTCACCGCGCTCGGATAGCTGGAGACGCCCTCGGCGGTCAGCCCGTGGTCGCCGGCGAACAGCAGCACGACCGCGTCGTCGGCGCGTGGATCGCGGCGTCCCTGCACCGCGCCCATCTGGACGGCGAGGTCCTCCAATCGGCCGAGCGCGCCTGGCGGCTTGGCCTTGCCGTCGACGGTGCGACGCAGCTCCGCGCCCAGCTCGGCGTCGAGCGTCGGCAGGAGCGGGGGCGTCCAAAGGGTCAGAGCCGCCATGCGAGCCCTCCGATGGCGAGGAAGATCCACAGCAGGGCGCAGCCCCGGCGGTAGAGGACGAGGCCGCGGGCGAGATCGGCGGTGTCGGGCTTGGGACCGTGGCCGAAGCTCGGGCGGAAGGTCGCGACGCCGTCGTAGCTGACGGCGCCGCCGAGGCTGCGGCCGAGCGCGCCGGCCATGGCGGCCTCTGGCCAGCCGGCGTTGGGAGACACGTGGTGTGGGGCGTCGCGGAGCATGGTGCGCAGGCCGCGCCCGGCGCCCATGGCGATCAGCAGGCCAGCCAGACGCGCGGGGATCAGGTTCATCAGGTCATCGGTCCGCGCCGATGCCCAGCCGAAGTCGCGCCAGCGCGGCTCCTTATGGCCGATCAGGCTGTCGGCGGTGTTGACCGCCTTGTAGGCGAAGAGGCCCGGAAGGCCGGCGACGGCCAGCCAGAAGGCGGGAGCGACGACCGCGTCGTTGAAGCTCTCGGCCAGGCTTTCCAGCGCTGCGGCGGCGACGCCGCATTCGTCCAGGGTGTCGGTATCGCGGCCGACGATGCGGGCCACCGCTTCGCGCGCTGCGGGCAGATCGCCGCGGTCCAGGGCGCGGCCGACGTCCGCCACGTGCTGGTGCAGGCTGCGTTGCGCCAGGCCGACCGAGGCGGCGAGCGTGAACAGCAGGGCCCCGCCCGGCAGCGTGAGGCTCAGGCGCTGCAGGGCCAGGCCCGCGGCCGTAGCTCCGCCCGCGACCAACGTCAGGGTCAGGACCCCGAGCCCCCGGCGCGCCTTGGCCGAGCGGCTAGGGTCGTTCCAGCGCCGCTCCAGCGTCTCGATCGCCCGGCCTATCCAGACGACCGGGTGCGGCGCCCGGTGATGCAGCCAATCCGGATAGCCCAGCGCCGCTTCGACGCCCAGAGCCGTCAGCGCGCGCCAGGGCGAGGGCCAGGCTACGAGCGCCAGCTCAGCCACCACGGCGACCGACCAACTCGAGCGTCAGACCGTGCGCGCCGCGGGTCATCCGCGTCTCGATTCCATAGGCCTGCCGCAGCACGTCGGGAGACAGCGCCTCGGCGGCCGGCCCATCGGCGAGCAGGCGGCCGCCAGCCAGCACGATCGCCCGGTCGGCGACGCGCAGCGCCATCGGCAGGTCGTGCAGGGTGACGACGACCCCGTGGCCCTCGTCGTGCGCTAGGCGGCGGAAGAGGTCGCACGCGTCGAGCTGGTGACCGGGGTCGAGGCCGGTCAGCGGCTCGTCGGCCAATAGCCATTCCGGCTCGCCGGCGAGCGCGCGCGCCAGCAACACACGGCCGCGCTCGCCGCCGGAAAGGGTGTCGACCGCGCGCCCGGCCAGCGCGTCCACGCCGGTCAACGTCATCGCCCGCGCGACCGCCGCTCGGCCTTCGTCGCCCGCGCCGCCGCCGCCGGTGAACGGGATTCGGCCAAGACCGACGAGCGTCTCGACGTCCACCGGCCAGGCCACTTCCGGCGTCTGTGGAAGGAAGCCGATGCGCTGCGCGCGGCGGCGCGACGCGAGGACCAGCACGTCGGCGTCGCCCAGTCGCACCTCGCCGGCGTCGGCGCGGCGCAGCCCAGCCAGGCAGCGCAGCAGAGTCGACTTGCCGGCGCCGTTCGGCCCCAGGATGCAGGCCACCTCGCCGGGCCTAAGGTCGAGCGACAGCCCCTCCAGCACGGCGCGGCCGCCCAGCCGAACGGCGAGGTTCGTGGCCGACAACGTCTCGTTCACGCGAGCCTCCGGCGCATGCGGATCAAGAGCCACAGGAAGAACGGCCCGCCGACGGCGGCCATGGCGATGCTCAGCTTCACCTCGGCGGCCGACGGCGTCAGCCGCACCACGATGTCCGACGCCAGCACGATGGCTGCCGCGGCGAGCGCGGCGGGGATCAGCAGGGTGCTTGGCCGGGAGCCGACCAGCGGCCGCATGAGGTGTGGCGCGACGAGGCCGACGAAGCCGATCACGCCGGTGACCGCGACGCTGCCCCCGACGGCCAGCGCCATGGCCGTCACCAGGATCAGGCGCGTGCGGGAGAGGTCGACGCCGAGCGAGGCGGCGCCGGTTTCGCCGAGCGTCAGCGCGTCGAGGCTGCGGCCGATGAAGAGCAGCAGTCCGACGCCGGCGAGGATGAAGGGCGTGGCGAGGCGCACCTCCTCGATGCTGCGGTCGGCGAGCGAACCCAGCAGCCAGTTGACGATCTCGTTCACCGCCCAGGGCGTGGGGGCGAGGTTGAGCGCCAGGGCGGTGCCGGCGGTGGCCATGGTCTGTAGCGCCATGCCGGCGAGGATGAAACTCACCATGCTGGAGCTGCGGCCCGACAGCAGCAGTAGCAGGACCACGCCCGCCGCAGCCCCCGCCATCGCCATCGCCGGCAGCAGCCACGGCGAGGCGACCGCCATGCCGAAGTAGAGGCTGAGCACAGCGCCCACCGCCGCCATGCCGGACACGCCGAGGATGCCTGGGTCGGCCATCGGATTGCGGGTGTAGCCCTGGAGGGCCGCGCCGGTGGCGCCGAGCGCTGCGCCCACCAGCACGCCCAGCAGGGTGCGTGGGACGCGCAGCTCGAAGATGATCGCCCAGCGCGGATCGGCGCCCCAGGAGGTCCAGGCGCTCCACGGCACCCAGACCCGGCCGGCCATCAGCGACAGTCCGGCGAGCACGGCCACCAGCAGCGCCAGGCCTGCGATCAGCACCGGATAGCCGGGCCGCTTCACGCGCTGACCTCCACGCGGCGGCGCGCGGCGGCCAGCCTGGTCGCCGCCTCTACGAGGTTCGGACCGCCGCAGTACATTAGCCGCTCCGGAAAGGTGACGACGCGCATCTTCGACCCGACCGCCGTCAGCGCGGGATGGGTCATCACCCGGTCGCTCCAGCCGGGCTGGCCCGGATGCGGCACGCCGCGCAGCAGCACCTGCGGCGGGTCGGCGACGACGTTCTCCAGCGGCACGTTGCCGGTCTGGGTGATGCCATAGCGGACGATGGCGTTCGTGAAGCCGGTGCGCCGTAACAGCTCGTCCATCAGGGTGCCGGGTCCGGAGGAGAAGCCGTTCCGCTGGTAGACCAGGGCGCTGATGGGCCGCGCGCCGGGCGGCGGGGCGGCGGCGGCGAGGGCCGCCTCAACGCGGGCGATGGCGACGCGCGCCTGCGGCTCGCGGCCCAACGCGGCGGCGACGTCGAGCATCTGGGCGAAGGATTCGGCGATGCTGTCGGGCGTCTTGAACAACAGGATGCGGATGCCCAACCGTTGCAGCGCATTGCGGGTGGCGAGCGATGAGTGGCGGCTGGCCAGCACGAGGTCGGGCGCCAGCGCCATCACCTCTTCGGCGGACTCGTAGACGAAGGGATAGCGACGGGCGACGGCGAGCGGCACGCTCGAGGAATCTTCGATCTGCGAGAAATGGCTCAACGCGGCGATTTGCGACGGGTCGGCCAGCGTCACCAGGTTGGCGTCGAGGCAGGGGTTGAGCGAGACCACCCGCTTGGCCGGGGCGCGAGCGGCGCCGGCCAAGCCCAGCGCCGCGGCGCCGGCGATCGCAGCTCGGCGCGATGGGACCATCAGAAGTCGATCCCGCGCTGGGCCTTGAAGCCCTGCTCAAAGGGATGCCGCACCAGCGTCATCTCGGTCACCAAGTCGGCGACCGCCAGCAGTTCCGGCCTGGCGTCGCGGCCGGTGACGCAGACATGCTTCTCCCGCGGCCGGGCGGTGAGGCCCTTCACCACCTCGGCGACGTCGAGATAGCCGTAGCGCAGGGCGATGTTCAGCTCGTCGAGCACCACCAGATGCAGCGAAGGGTCCTGCAGCATCTCCAGCGATGCTGCCCAGGCGCTCTGGGCGGCGGCGACGTCACGCACCCTATCCTGCACGTCCCAGGTAAAGCCCTCGCCCATCACCCGGTAGGCGACCTGGTCGGGGAAGCGGGCGAAGAACTGGCGCTCGCCGGTCACCCACTTGCCTTTGATGTACTGCACCACGCCCACCCGATAGCCCCAGCCAAGCGCACGGGCGATCATGCCGAAAGCGGCGCTCGACTTGCCCTTGCCGTTTCCGGTGTGAACCATCAGCAGGCCGTGGCCCTCGCGCTTGCTGGCGACGAGGGCGTCCTGCTCGGCCTTGCGCGCCCGCATGGCCTCGGCGTGCGCGTCGTTCTCGGCGTCGGTCATGCGAGGCCTCCCAGGGCGGCGGAAAGCCTGTGAAAGTCGGCGGGACGTCCAGGCAGGCCGAACCGCAGGCGGGATGTACCGACGAACGGGCGGCAGAGCACGCCGGCCTGGGCGAGGCGCTCGAAGATACGCGTCGCGGCGGGCGCCTCAACCAGCCGGAAGAGATCGGTCCCGCCTGCGGGGGCCAGTCCCGCAGCCGCCAGCGTACGGTCGAGCTTGGCGGCGTCGCGGGCGAGGCGGCGGCGGGTCCGCTGCGCCCACCCGCGGTCGGCGTAGGCTTCGAGACCGGCCGCGAGCGCGCCGGCGGCGATCGGCCAATCCCCCAGCATCGCGCGCATGGCCGCGATCAATTCGGGATCGGCGATGACGAAGCCCAACCTGACGCCGGGAAGGCCGTAGAACTTGCCGAAGGAGCGCAGCACGACGAGCCGACCGCCGGCCTCGGCCGCCAGGCTGGCGTGCGGCGCCATCTCGACGAAGGCTTCGTCGAACAGGGTCCAACGCGTTTCGGCGGAGCGGCGCAACGCGTCTGGAGCGGTGATCGCGCCGTCCGGATTGTTCGGATTGACGACGACCCAGGCCTCAGCGTCGTCCGTTGTGCGCACGATCTCCGCGCCCGCCGCCCGCCAGCTCTCGGCGTGGCCGCCGTAGGTTTGCGCGGCGATGGCGACCCGCGCGACGCCCAGCAGGCGCGGCAGCAGGCGGATCGCCACGTCGGTTCCAGGAACCGCGCAGACCCGCTCCGCCGGCGCGCCGAACACGCCGGCGGCGAGGGTCTCCAGAGCCTGCACCGCCTCTGGGTCCGGCAGGCGCGCGCGCTCGGCGAGGCTCGGGGGCCGCGCGGGAAAGGGCCTGGGGTTGATTCCGGTGGAGAGATCGAGCCAGGGCTGCGGCGCGTCCGGGAAGGCCGCGCGCGCCGCAGCGATCCGGCCGCCGTGGCGGTGGAACACGTCGAGCGCGGCGGCCGCCGGCATCAGAACTGCGCCCGCACGCCGCCGTAGGCGACGCGGCCTTCCTGGCCGTAGTTGCGGATCGTCTGGTAGCGCTCGTCGAACAGATTCTCGATCCGGCCGTAGACCTCGACCTTGTCGGTGATCGGATAGGCGGCCCGCACGTCCCACGTGACATAGCCCTTCAGCCGGTTGCGGTTGGCCGCATCGTCGAAGCGGTCTCCGGCGTAGTGCAGGGCCACCGCCGTGGTCAACTTCACCGGCCACCGGTACGAGGCCTCCACATTGCCTTCGCGCGTCGGGCGGCGTGGAAGATGGCGATGCAGGTTGGCGCCGGCGGTGCGGTTGCGCGCATCTGTGTAGGTGTAGTTGGCCTGCACCGTGAGCGCCTCGCTGAGGTCGGCTTGACCCGACAACTCGACGCCGCGCGCCTGCGCCTTGCCGATGTTGTCGTAATAGCCGCCCGAGGGATGGGTCGAGCAGAGCGGCGCCGGGCCCGAGAAGCAGGACACGAAGTCGATCAGGTTCTTCGTCCGGCGCTCGAAGTAGGCGAGCGTGACCACGGCGCGGCCGTTGAGGAAACGCTGCTCGACGCCGGCGTCCCAGCCGTTCGCGGTCTCCGGCTGCAGCGCCGCGTTCCCGTACTCGCTGCCCAGTTGGTACAGGCTGGGGGCCTTGAAGCCCTGGCCCCAGCTGGCGCGGACCACGGTGTCGCCGCCGTTCGGCCGCCAGGCGAGCGAGGCCTGGCCGACCGTGTGGCCGCCGAAGTCATCGTGGTCGTCGTGGCGCACCCCGCCGCTGACCGTCAGGCTCGGCACGATGTCGCCGCGGACCTGCAGGTAGAGGCTGTCGATCTGCGCGTCGCGCACCACCGGCGCCAGGCTGAACGAGGAGGCGCTGCGCATGTACGAGTCCTCCCGCTCGGCGCCGAACACCGCGGTCCAGGCTTCGGTCACGTCGAATGTGCCCTGGTACTCGTAACGCTCGGTGTGGCCGAAGCCGCTGAAGCTGACGTCAAAGGCGCCTTGCGAGGGGTCGTGGTTCTTGCGCGAGACCTGCGAGGCCGAGATCGCGAGGCGGTTGTGAAGCCGCCCGTCCAGCAGGTCGAGATTGGCGCCGGCGTAGCCTGCGAGGTTGTCGGTGACGCCCCACTCCTGGTCGTCGCCGAAGCTGAAGGTCGGGGTCGAGAAGCCGTCGAACTGGTTGCGGCCGCGAGTGTAGAGCGAGCGCAGGTCGAGCGAGAGCTCATCGGTCAGCGCGACCTTGGCCGAAGCGCTGGCGCCGAGGTTGCGATAGCCGTCGCGCTCGGTCCCATTGGCGAAAGCGGAGATGCCGTCGGTGGTCAGGTAGCCAGCGCTGGCCCGCCAGGTGACCCGGTCGGATTTTCCACCCACGCCAGCGCGGCCGTACGCCCAGCCGTGCGATCCGCCCTCGGCGGTGACGTCGGCCTCGAACGGCGCAGTCGGCTCGACGGTGATCATGTTTACCACCCCGCCGATGGCCTGGCTGCCCCACAGCACCGACTGCGGCCCGCGCAGCACCTCGACGCGGGCGATGTCGCCGATCAGCAGGTTGGCGAAGTTGAAGCCGCTGTCGGTGGAGGTCGGATCGTTCAGCCGCACCCCGTCGAACAGGATCACGTTCTGGCCGGTCTCCGCGCCGCGGATGTAGAGCTGGGTCGCGCCGCCGGGGCCGCCGTTGCGCGAGAAGCTCACGCCGGGCGTCCGCCCCAAAATGTCGGAGAGGATCGGCGTCTGCTGCGCCTTCAGCTCGGCTGCGGTGTTAACGCTGATCTGCGACCCGATCCGGTCGGCGTGTTCGGGCGAGCGGGTGGCGGTGACCACCACCTCGTCGACCGGAGGAACTTCGGCGGCCGCAGCCAGCGCGAGGGAGGGAAGGCCGACCAGGACGGCGGCGGCGGAGAACAACACTGAACGCTTCATGCGAAGCCCCTTCTGCGAAGGCTGTCGCACCCCGGGCAGCGCGACGCGCCCCCCTGCGTACGCGCAGCCGGACCAACGTCGCCGAACCGGGGTTATCTTCCCGTCCGCCAAGGCCGCCCCGACCTCGCGAATGACGACCGCTCTGGGCAGGTCTCCTGGCTCACGGCTCGATCGTTGGGTCTCGCCTTCCCAGGCTTTGGGGCCCAGTGGCATGTGAGATCCAGCTCGCCGCTTACAGTTGCGGGGTCAGCCCGGGCCTTTCACCCGGTTCCCTTTTGATCCCCTCGCGGGGAACCCATAGCGTGGCGGCGCTATAGTCGCGCTCGTCCTGGGCGTCAAATTGCGAGGTTCGGCGGATGGCGCTCACCCTGATCATCGGCGGCGCCCGTTCGGGCAAGAGCGGCCATGCTCAGGCCCTGGCGGAGGCGGAAGCCAGCGTCTCAGGGGCGCCGCCGGTGATGATCGCCACCGCCGAGGCGCTGGACGACGAGATGGCCGAGCGCATCGCATGCCATCGCGCCGAGCGCGGCGAGGCCTGGCTGACGGTCGAGGCGCCGCTGGACCCCGCCGCGGCGCTTCGTGAGGTTCCGCCGGAGCACGGCGTGGTGCTGGACTGCCTGACGCTGTGGCTTTCGAACCTGATGTTCGCCGAGGCCGACCTGGATCTCGCCACCGACGCCCTGCTGGAAGCCGCAGCCATGCGCAGGGCGCCGGTGGTGATGGTGGCCAACGAGGTGGGCATGGGCATCGTGCCGGAGAACGCGCTCGCCCGCCGATTCCGCGACGCCGCAGGCCGGCTGAATCGCCGCGTCGCCGACCAGGCTGACCGCGTCATCGTGATGTTCGCCGGCCAGGCGCTGACGCTGAAGGGCGGCTGAAGGGGCGCCCAATCCTTAGGCGTCGGCGCTCCGCTATTCAGCAGTTGCATGGGATTTGCGCCGCTCGTCCCGATTGCGACAGGCGCAGCAAGAAAGGCTTTACCCGCGTGGGGCGGTCCTGACGGTCTACCTTGGGGCAGTGACCGTTTCCGATCGATGATGAAGCAATGGAGCGCGGGGCTTTCGGCCTTGCGACGCAGACTTGGGAGAGGCGGCGTCCAGCGCGAGCTGGCGGCGGCGAACGCGCGCGCGGAGCGGGCCGAGGCTCGGTTGGGCGCCGTGCTCGACGCCCTGCCCGAAGGCGTGGTGCTGCTCGACGACGGCGGCCGCTATGTACTGTGGAACCGTCCCTACGCCGAAATGTACCATCGCTCGGCGGACCTGTTCGAAGCCGGCAAGCGGCTGATCGACGTGCTGCGCGTCGGCGTGCAGCGCGGTGACTACCCTGAAGCGATCGGCCGTGAAGCCGAGTGGCTGGCCGAGCGCGAACGCCAGTTGCTGGAGACCGGCGCGCGTCACGAGCAGTTGCTGGCGGACGGGCGTTGGCTGCTGATCGAGGATCGCCGCACCGCCGACGGCGGCATGCTGGGCCTGCGCGTCGACATCACCGACATGAAGCGCCAGACCTTCGAGCTGGCCGAAGCGGTGGAGGCGGCCGAGGCGGCGAACCGCGCCAAGTCGGAGTTCCTGGCCAACGTCAGTCACGAGATCCGCACGCCGCTGCACGGCATCATGGGCATGACCCAGGTGCTGACCCGCGACGAAACGCTGAGCGGCGAGCAGCGCGCGCGGCTGGGGCTCATCCGCCAATCCGGCCAGCAGCTTTCGGAACTGCTCAACGACCTGTTGGACCTGGCCAAGATCGAGGCCGGCAAGCTCACCCTGCACAGCGAGGATTTCCGGCCGCTGCCGATCGCCGAGGCCGCCTGCGGGCCGTTCGAGAGCCTGGCCGCCGACAAGGGCGTCGCTCTGGAGCTACGGCTGGAGGCGCTAGCGGGCGAGACTTGGATCGGCGATCCGCTGCGGTTGCAGCAGGTGTTGGCCAACCTCGTCTCCAACGCCGTGAAGTTCACCGCGTGCGGCCGCATCGTCGTCACCGCCGAGCGGGCCGACGGCGGCGTCGAGTTCCGCGTCGCCGACACCGGCATCGGCATCGCTCCCGATCGACTGGCCGAGGTGTTCGAGAAGTTCGCCCAGATCGAGAGCGCCAAGGACCGGCGCTTCGGCGGTACGGGCCTGGGTCTGGCGCTGTCGCGCGAGCTGGCAGAGCTGATGGGGGGGGCGCTCGAGGCGGAAAGCGCGCTCGGCGTCGGCAGCGTCTTTCGCCTGCGCCTGCCGGTAACGGCCGCCGAGCCGCAAACTGCGCCCGAGATTGCGGAGTCCCCCGCCGCGGTGGAGCCGCTCGGCGTGCGGATCCTGGCGGCGGAGGACAATGCGACCAACCAGGTAATCCTGCGCGCGCTCCTGGAGCCGCTCGGCGTCCGCCTGACGCTGGTGGGCGACGGCGGCGACGCGATCGACGCCTTCCGTGTAGAGCGCTTCGACCTGGTGCTGATGGACATCCAGATGCCCGGCACCGACGGCGTCACCGCGGCCCGCGAGATCCGCAAGCTGGAGGCGCGCGAGGGGCGCGTCCGGACGCCGATCATCGCGCTCTCGGCCAACGTCATGGCCCACCAGGTCGCCGAATACCGCGCCGCCGGCATGGACAAGGTGGTCGGCAAGCCCTTCGAGGCCGAAGCCCTGTGGTCCGCGGTGGCGGAGCTGGCGCTAATGGACGACGGGGCCGAGGCGGAAGCAGAGCGGCTGGCGGGGTAGGGACGGGAGGGATCTAGCCTTCCGCCGGCGCTCGCCAATCCCTAGATCAGACCTATGCTCTCCGTTCCCGACAACGCCGCCCAGATGGCGTCTTCTTCCTACCGGCTGGCCGCGCTCGACCAGGACTTCCTGCTCGGACCCTCGATGCGCGGGGTGCGCTTCCTGCTGGAGTTCGCCAAGGCCGACGAGGCGCTCAGGGCCTGGGGCGTGCGCTCGACCATCGTGGTGTTCGGCAGCGCCCGGGTGCATGAGGGCGGACCCGGCAAGCAGGCCGGCTGGTACGCCGCGGCGCGCGAGTTCGGCGCCCTGGCCTCCAAGCGCGGCGGCGCCTTCCAGCGCAACGGCGACGGCCATCGCGACAACGTCATCGCCACCGGCGGCGGACCGGGGATCATGGAGGCGGCGAACCGCGGGGCGGTGGACGTCGGCGCGCCCTCGATCGGCTTCAACATCACCCTGCCGCACGAGCAGGAGCCGAACGCCTATTCGACCCCGGAGCTGACCTTCCTTTTTCACTACTTCGCCATGCGCAAGATGCACCTGGCGATGCGGGCCAACGCCCTGGTCGTCTTCCCCGGCGGCTTCGGCACCTTCGACGAGCTGTTCGAGATCTTGACGCTGCGCGAGACCAACAAGTCGCAGGTCATCCCGGTGGTGCTGCTCGACGAGGCCTACTGGCGCTCGGTGGTCAATTTCGACGCCCTGGTCGAGAACGGCATGATCGACCCCGCCGACCTGAAGCTGTTCAAGTTCGCCGACAGCGCCGAGCAGGTCTGGACCCAGCTGCTGGCCGGAGGCCTGACGGTCGGCGAGCCGACGCCCGGCGCGCGGCCCGACATCCGCGACCCCGCCAAGGCCGGTCCTTGAGCCCGGTCAGCGCGGGCCTGGTGCTCTGGCGGCCAGGCGCGGGCGGGCCGGAGATCCTGCTGGTGCATCCGGGCGGGCCCTACTGGCGCGGCAAGGACGCCGCCGCCTGGTCGATCCCCAAGGGGCTGGCCGAGCCCGACGAGGACTTGCTGGCCGCGGCGCTGCGCGAAACCGAGGAAGAGGTCGGCCACCGTGTCGAGGCGCAGTTCGAGCCGCTCTCGCCCTGCCGTCTGCCGGGCGGCAAGACGGTGCATGCCTGGCTGGCGCAGGCCGATCTCGATCTTTCCGACCTGCGCAGCAACCTTTTCGAGATGGAGTGGCCGCCGCACTCGGGGCGGATGCAGTCCTTCCCCGAGGTCGACCAGGCTGCCTACGTCGCACCTGACGCTGCGCGGTTGAAGATCCATCGTGGCCAGCGGCCGATCATCGAGGAAGCGATCCTCCGCCTTACCTCCCCCGCGTAGCGGTGGGAGGGGACCGCGCGCCGAAGAGTGCGTGGTGGGGGGAGAACGCCGCCGCACGGCATGCCGGAGTTGATGCTGAGCGTCGTGGCGGATAGCGCGGCGTTCATTGGCTCGCCCCCACCACCAGCCGCTCTTCGCTACGCTAGGCGGGCGGTTCCCCTCCCGCCAGCTTCGCTGGGCGCCGTGGTCACGCCCGCTGCGGCAGCAGGCGCTCGTAGTTGCGCTGGATCACCGCGTAGCACTCACAGGCCAGCGTCTGCAGCGCGGCGCGGTCGATGACGTCGACGACGCCGCGCCGATACCGGATCGCGCCCTTTTCCTGCAGGTTGCGGGCGACCGCTGTGACGGTGGTGCGCTGAACGCCCAGCATGTCGGCCAGGAATTCCTGGGTCAGGGCGATGGAGTCGTTGTTGATCCGGTCGTGGCAGGTCAGCAGCCAGCGGCAGAAGCGCGCCTCCACCGAGTGCAGGGCGTTGCAGCCCACCGACTGCAGGGCGTGCCCAAACAGCGCCTCCGAATGCCGCTCGACCAGCTCGCGCAACTTGGCGCACTTGCCCCACGCCTCGTGCAACTGAGCGGCGTTGATGCGGCTGGAGCGCAGCGGAGTCTGGACGATGGCGCGCGACATCGAATGGCGGGGGCACACCGCCGCATGCAGGCCGAGCGCCCCTTCGCGGCCGATCGTGGCGCTTTCGATGGCGATCCCGTTCTCCATCAGAGTCATCAGCGAAATGACCCCGTCCTGCGGGAAATAGACGGTGTCGATCCGGTCGCCCGGCTCGTACAGCAGCCGCCCCCGCTCCAGTTCGACGGTGACCAGATGCGGCGCTAGCAGGGTGAAGTCGTCGGCGGGCAGGGACGCGAGCAGCCGGTTTTCCAACGCGAGTAGGTGCCTTTGCATCGGGGAATCGAAACGCCGCCGTACGGCTTAGGTTTCAAGTTACCGAGGCTGCATACCGAAGACTGTCGAGAACTCGACATTCTTTGAACTGAGGGTGAAAATTTTTCCAAGGTTGAGATCAGGAGGAGAAGAGGTGGCGAAGGCCGTGGGTGGAAGTGCAACGTCGGAAAGTCGACATTTCTACATTTCCGATTTCAGTTCGACCTGGGAATGCTGCGCAACCTTCATTTGCGTCCCCTGCACAAAAGACGGCGGCGCCGAACATCTGATTCGGCGCCGTCGGCCTGATCCGTCAATCGAGGAAGCGGGTCAGTGCAGATTGACGCACGGGTGGTCGGCCACGTCGGACGTCGAACCGCGCGCGTTGGCCTTGGCGACCTCGAAGGCGTAGCGGACCGGACCCGCTTCGGCGATCCAGACCTCGGCGTCGCGCGCCTCGAGACAGAGCATGGTCAGGCGGGGATCGTCCTTGCCCTCAGGATGCCAGGCGCCGACTGCGGCGTTCCAGTAGCGGTCCATCCGCTGACGATCCGGCTGCACGCTGAGCCGCCCGCCGACGCAGGCGTAGAAGTCGCCTCCGTGCTGGAACACGAACATCGCCTCGCGGCCGCCGGCAGCCGTTTCCGCCAGGTCGGTGGCCTTGTAGGTGAAGAATCAGACCTTGCCGTCCTCCGCCTCGGCGAAAGCCGTCATCGGCTGAAAGTGTTGCGGCTCGCCGCCGACGAGGCCGAGCATGCCGATCTGGTGTCTCTCGATCTCCCGCCAGAGCTTGTCCCTGACCTCGGCTTGGTCGTGAATGTCCGTGCTCCTGAAACTTGCCCTGCTGTTGAGGTCCTTCACAACCTCGCTGCCGGACGGCGGTTCCGGACTCAGGTCAGCCAGCGCCGGGGGCTCCTCCAGCCCAACTCGCGCACCTCGCCGGGCGCGAGGCCGAGCGTGCTCATCCGCGCGCGGGTGAGGGCTTTCAGCGCCTGGACGGGCTCGGCGCCGTTCATCGGGCTCGCCGCCACCTCGCCACGGGCGAGCGCGCGGTCGACCGCCGTCCACTCCGCCTTGGCGCGATCGGCGTGGCCCACGGCGAAGTAGTGGCGCTGCATCGGCAGGCCGTCGGCGGCGAGCAGCACGCCGATCACCCAGCCGGCCGGCGCGGTCTTGACGCTCTCGCTGTCGCTCATGACGGGCGCCTAACCCACGCAAAGGGGCGGGCGCAAGCCGCGTATCGTCGCCGATCCGGCTGCGATGTCGCGGCCTTGCGCCTCGCTCAGGCGTTTACAGGCGGACCGCGCCGTCCTACCGCTGCGGACCTGATTGGGGCGATCATCTGTATGCTGAGCTGGTTCCAGGCGCTGATGCCGCGCGAGGAGAAGTTCTTCGACCTGTTCGAAGCGCACGCATTGACGCTGTGCGGCGGCGCGCGCGCGTTGCGCGACTTGCTGGCCGAGGGCGGCGACCGCGTTCCCGAGCGCTGTGCGGAGATCGCGCGGCAGGAAGCGGAGGCCGACGACGTCACCCGCGAGGTGCTGCTCGCCGTTCGCCGCACCTTCATCACGCCGTTCGACCGGGCTGACATTCGCGACCTGATCACCTCGATGGACGACGCCATCGACCAGATGCACAAGACGGCCAAGGCGATCACGTTGTTCGATCAGCGCGCCTTCGAGCCGGACATGGTCACGCTGGGCGAGGTGATCGTGAAGACCGCCGACCTCACCGCCGAAGCCGTGCCGCTCTTGCGCAACCTGCGCCCGAACGCCTCTCGGCTGAACGCCATCACCGAACAGGTGACGCGGCTGGAGGAGGATTCCGACCAGCTCTACGACAAGGGCATGGCGGCACTGTTCTACGGCCCCGCCCGCAGCGACCCCATGGCCTTCATCATCGGGTCGCAGATCTACGACCATCTGGAAAAGGTCGTCGACCGCTTCGAGGACGTGGCGAACCGGATCAGCGGCGTGCTGATCGAGCACCTCTAGCGAGCGGCCCCGTGGATCTCGCCGGGCCGGGCCTGCTGCTCGTCATTCTGATCGCCATCGCGCTGCTGTTCGACTTCCTGAACGGCATGCACGACGCGGCCAATTCGATCGCCACCATCGTCGCCACGCGGGTGCTGCCGGCGGGCTGGGCGGTGATCTGGGCCGCCTTCTTCAACTTCGTGGCTTTCCTGTTCTTCGGCCTGAACGTCGCCAGCACCGTGGGCAAAGGCATCATCCACCCCGACATCATCTCCGACGCCGTGATCTTCGGGGCGCTCGGGGGGGCGATCACCTGGAACGTGGTGACCTGGCTGGCCGGCATCCCGTCGTCGTCGTCGCACGCGCTGATCGGCGGGCTGCTGGGCGCAGGCGTCGCCAAGGCGGGCCTCGACCCCGTCGTCTGGTCCGGCCTGCTCAAGACGGTCGCTGGCATCGTCGTCTCGCCCTCGCTCGGGTTCCTGCTGGCCCTTGTGCTCGTGCTCCTGGTCTCATGGGTGTTCCGACGTGCGACGCCGGCGCTGGCCGATGCGACGTTCCGCAAACTGCAGTTCGTCTCCGCGTCGCTCTACTCGTTGGGGCACGGCGGCAACGACGCTCAGAAGACGATGGGAATTGTCGCGGTGCTGCTGTTCGCTCACGGCAAGCTTGGCGGCGAGTTCCACGTGCCGTTGTGGGTGGTGCTGAGCTGCCAATCCGCGATGGCGCTGGGAACATTGGCCGGCGGCTGGCGTATCGTCCACACCATGGGGTCGAAGATCACCAGGCTTTCGCCGCAACAGGGCTTTTGCGCGGAGACCGGAGGCGCCATCACCTTGTTCATGGCGACGCATCTAGGCGTGCCCGTTTCGACCACTCACACCATCACCGGCGCCATCGTCGGCGTGGGGGCGGCTCGGCGCGTCTCGGCCGTGCGCTGGAACGTGGCGACGGGGATCGTCTGGGCCTGGGTGATCACCCTGCCGATCGCCGCAGCCATGGGCGCGCTGTTCTATGGCCTGGCGCGCCTCGCCGACAGGATGTTCGGCTGATGGATGATATCCGCCACGTCCGCGTCGAGACCGACAGGGAGCCGCGCGTACAGGTCGCCGCGCTTCCATGGCGGCGGACGTCTGGCGGCGACGTGGAGGTGCTGTTGATCACCTCCCGCGAGACGCGTCGCTGGATCATTCCCAAGGGCTGGCCGATGAAGGGGCTGGTGGCGCATCAGACCGCTGCGCGGGAGGCCTTCGAAGAGGCGGGCGTGCGCGGCAAGGCGGCGCGCCGCAAGCTGGGCGCCTATCACTACGACAAGCGGCTGCGCAGCGGCCGGATCCAGCACATCAAGGTCGGCGTCTATTCGCTCCAGGTCGAGACCGAGCGGGAGGACTATCCTGAGATGGCGCAGCGCGAGAAGCTGTGGACCACGCCACAGGCGGCGGGCGACCTGGTGCAGGAGCCGGAACTCGCCGAGCTCTTGCGCCGCTTCTCGCCGAAATAGTTCAGGATCCGGCCGGCGTGCCCTTGCGCGCGGCGCGCTTGGCGCTCGCCGCCAGCTCCTCGCCCTCTTCCAGCGCGTCGACCACAAGCTTGAGCCGCGGGGTCACCGGCAAGCGCTCCATCGCGCGATAGCGTCGCTGGAGCTCGCTCTCCATTTCGGCCACGCGCTTCGCACGTTTCGCCGCGCGCGCCTTGGACCAGATGACGACGGCGACGCCGGCGGCGAGCGGCCAAAGCAGCGCGCTTCCGAGCGTCGCGATCTGAAATGGAGCGGACAGTTCGCTCATCGCCAGGCCTTTTCTCACTAACGACCTTGCTAAGTTCCCAGGAGAACTCAGGCGGGCGTCAATGGCAACGCTAAAATGCTCGCGTTGGTTTCGGACAGTGTTGAACGCATACTTGAGGTTATAATTAACAAACCGTTAAATTACTGTGGCAGTTGCCCTGGATCTGCCGCCAGGCTGTGCTCGTAGATCGCCGCGGCCATGCCTCGCAGGCTGCGGCAAGCGGTGCCGAGTGCGACCCCGCCTACAATACTCACGCCCCGGGCGGTCAATTGATCGAACTCGTCGGCGATCGCGGTCAGGCGCTGATAGATTTCGAGGTCGGTGACGCCGCTCATGCCGACTGCATAACGGATTCGCGTGACGAGTTCGCCGGCGCCAGTCGCCGCAGGCCGGGTTTCGGCCCGCATGCCGGCAAATCAGCTATAAGCGGGTCGCCCTGCCCATCGGGAGACGAATCGGCGCATGCCGTCCTGGAAAGACCTGAAGCCGGCGTTCTACGCCGCGGCGCCCTGGACGGCGGCGCTGCTCACACTTGCAGCCGGCGCGATGCTAGTGGCGTCGGGCGCCACGCCGTCGGAGCCGTTCCGCTTCATGCGGCTGCTGGCGGTGACGCCGGTGTTGCTGATCGAGGTCAGCCACTTCGCCTCCAGCGTCATGGGGCTGGTGCTGGTGCTGCTGGCGTTCGGGCTGCGGGCCCGGCTCGACGCCGCCTGGGCGGCGACCATGGCCTCACTGTTGATCGCCTCTCCGTTGGCTCTGTTGAAAGGGTTCAATTGGGAAGAGACGGCGGCGCTAATCTCGCTCGCGGTGCTGCTGGCCCCGTTCCGCGACGCCTTCCCCCGCTCGTCGCGACTGACGCGGATGGAAATCACGCCGGGCTGGCTGCTTTCGGCGCTGTGCGCGGTGATGGGGGCGGGCCTGCTCGGCCTCTGGTCATTCCAACACGCCGACTACGCCGACCAGCCCTGGTGGCGGGTGATGGCCGACGCGGACGCGGCGCGCGCCATCCGCGCCTGGGCGGGCGCGGCGCTGGCGCTCTTCATCTTCGGCCTGTGGCGGCTGCTGGTGTCGGCGGCGACGCCGCCGGTGGTGGGCGAGGCCGACCCCAATTTCGGTCGCGTGCGCGCTATCCTCGCCAAGGCCGAGGTCGCCGAGCCGGGGTCCAACCTGGCGCTGCTCGGCGACAAGCGGTTCTTGTTCTCGCCGTCCGGCGACACCTTCCTGATGTTCGGCGTGCGTGGCCGCAGCTGGGTCGCGCTCAGCGGGCCGGTCGGGCGGCGCGACGAGCGCCTCGAGCTGCTGTGGCGCTTTCGCGAGCTGGCCGACAGTCATGCTGCGCGACCCGGGATCTATGGGCTGTCGGTGGAAGACCTTCCCGACATCGTCGAGCTCGGCTTCTCGATCCAGAAGGTTGGCGAATCCGCAGCCGTCCCGCTGGAGACCTTCTCCATCGAAGGCCGTCGCCGCGGCAACCTGCGCCGGGCCTGGCGCAAGGCGGCGGAGGAGGGCGCCAGCTTCGAGATCGTCGATGGCGATGCGCTGACACCGCTGATGGGCGAGCTGCAATCCATCTCCGACCAGTGGCTGGCCAAGCACGCCGGCGGCGAGAAGGCCTTCTCGATGGGCGGCTTCCGTCCGGCCTACGTCACTGAGTTCCCGGTCGCGGTGGTCCGCCAGGATGGCCGGGCGGTGGCTTTCGCCACCCTGTGGACCACGGCGGCTCGCAGCGCCTATTCGATGGACCTGATGCGCTACGCCGACGACGCGCCGAAGAACATCATGGACTTCCTGTTCGTCGAACTGCTCGCGTGGGGGAAAGAGCAGGGCTACCAGGCTTTCGAGTTCGGCATGGCCCCGCTCGCCGGCCTCGACGACCGCCCGCTCGCGCCGATCATGTCGCGGGTCGGCAACCTGCTCTTCGAGCGCGGCGAGGAGATCTACAATTTCCAGGGCGTGCGCCGGTTCAAGGACAAGTACGACCCGGTCTGGCAGAGCCGATACGTCGCCGCCCCGCACAAATGGGCGATCCCGATCCTGATGGCCGACGTGGGCCTGTTGTCCTCCGGCGGCATGGCCGGCCTCGCCAAGCGCCCGAAGCGCGACAGAGATCCTCCCACACAGGGCGAAGGGAACGGCGAAGCGGTGGAGGGGGCTTCCGCTCAGACCTTGGCCAAGTCCGCCTAGTCGGCACGCTGCTATCGCCCCGTCCGGACACCGAGCAGGTTCACCAGGTGAACGACGAACACCAGGGCGGCGCAGGCGGCGATCATCATGATCATCCGCCAGGGGATCAGCCGGGCGCCGCGCAGCGGATCGGGCGGCCGCGCGCCGCGCCAGCCGGCGAACACGGACAGAGCTGCGAAGCCCGCCGCAAGCCAGAGGGTGATCGCCAGGTTCATGGTTGCGACCGCTTAGCGCACTGCGCGCATGGGTTGAAGCGAGGCACCTCTCGGGCGGACGGGAACATCCACAGGACAAACGCCCCGACCCCATATGTAGTGTTAACCTTGCGTTTACACCCCAACCCGTCGGCGCCTACCCTGCTCTTGTAGGGGAGTGTTCGATTCGATGACGGCGGGGGCGCCCTGGAGCGTCAAAGGGATTGATCCGAAGGCTCGCGAGGTCGCGAAGCATCACGCCCGGCTGTCCGGGATGACGCTCGGCGCTTGGCTCAATCGGGTGATCCTGGACGACGAAAGCGGCGAGGCGGGGGCCGAAGCCTACGCCGCGCCGGAGCCGCTGCGGGCGCTTGCCCGAGTCTCCGCGGAGTTCGCGGGCAATGTCGAGCTGGCCCGGGTCGCCAATGCGATGGACGACCTTACAGGCCGGCTGGAAGCCGCCGAGACGCGCACCGGTCTGGCGATCTCCGGGGTTGAGCATTCTGTGCGCCAGGCGCTGGCGCGGATTGATGCCGTGGAGCGCGAGGGTCATGGCGCCGCCGCTCGGGCCGACGGCGCCATCGAGCGGCTGCGGCGCTTCGAAACAGAGGCCGTCGGGCCCCGATCGACCGAGGCGCTGCGGGCCATCGAGCAGTCGGTCAGCCGCATGGGCGGACAGTTCTATGAGGCCGAAGGCCGCTTCACCGACAGCGTCGCGGCGCTGGAAGCGCGCCTGGCGAAGGCCGAGGCGCGGCTCGCCGATCCGGCCGCCTTCGTCGACGGCCTTGGCGAGCGGCTCGCAGGCGCGGAGGCCTACACCTCAGAGACCATCGAGGCCCTGCGGCGCTCGCTCGCCGCGCTCGACGGGCGACTTGCGGCGATCGAAGGCGGCGCCGGACAGGGCTTCGAGGGGCTGGCGGAGACTCTCGCCCGGCAGGTCGAGGCCGTGCGCGCCGAGGTTTCGACCCGCCTCGCCTCGGTGGATGGCGGCCGTGTCGACCGGCGCTTCGCGGAACTCACCCAGCGGGTGAAGGTCGCCGAGCAGCGCTCCCATCAGGCCGTCCAGCAGATGGGCCGCGACGTCCTGGCCATGGCCGAGGCGGTGAACCGTCGACTGGAGAGTTCGGAGGCGCGCGCCGCCGAGGCGGTCTCGCAGGCCAGCGCCGAGATGTCGCGTGTCGCCGGAGCCTTGGAGGCGCGGCTGGGACGCGCCGAGCAGGCCCAGACCCAGGCGCTAGAGCGGCTGAGCGGCGAGCTTAGCCGGATCACCGACCGTCTGAGCGAACGGTTGCTGGTTTCGGAGCGACGTGCGGCCGAGGCGATCGACGACGTCGGCGAGCAGGTGAGCCGCGTCACCGAGCGCATGGCCCAGAGCCAGGAGCGTACGGCCCAGCAGCTCGCGGAGCGGATTCGCGAGAGCGAAGAGCGCACCGCGCGACTGCTGGAGGAGACCCGCGTTCGCCTCGAGCAGCGGCTTGGCGCATCACCCTCCGGCCGGCAGCGGCACGCCGAGACGATCGCCGAGGACGTGCGCGAGGACGAGCCGCGCATCTTCGCGCCGCGGGCGGCCGCCCCGGAGCCTGCGCGCGATGCTGACCCCAAGCCCGAGCCTGTGCTGGCGGCGCCTGCCGCTGCGGCCTTCGGGCCGGAGCTGTTCTCCCGCGCCGAGGATTTCGAGGACGGCGTCGACCCCTTCGAGCTGACCGAAATGGCGCCGGCGTCGCTGGACGCCGAGGCGTTCGAGCCGCTGTCCGAATTCGCGCCGATCCCGGAGCCGGACGACGATCTGCTCGATCTCGACTCGCCCGAACCGCCGGAAGATGCCGCGCGGATCCCCTCGCTCTCGACCCGCGAGGTGATCGAGCAGGCGCGGGCGGCGGCGCGCGCGGCGGGCGGCGGCGGCGGCGGCGGCGGCGAGGATAGCATGGAGCGCCTGCGCACGAGCGCGCGGGCGAGCTGGCGCGGTACACGTTCCGGCCGATTGGGCGGCCTGTTCAGCGGCTGGCCGAAGCGTCCGCCGCAATCCACCCTGCAGACCGCGATCCTGGTGGCCGGCGGCGCCGCCTTCCTGAGCGTCGGGGCGGCTGGCGTCGTGCTGATGCAGGGGCCGCCCGCGAAGCCCGCCGCCGACGGCGCTTCGGCGCCCACCGCGCGCGCCGCAGTGGCGCTTGCGCCGCCGGCGCTGAACGGCGCCGCTGAGGAAGGCCCGCGGCCTCCGGCGCAGCTGGCGGACGCGTTGCAGACCGCGTTCGCCCGGGCCGCCATGGGCATCAAGGCGGGCGAGCCTGGCGCGCTGGCCAAGGTGAAGGCGCTCGCCGAAGCCGGCCATCCGCCGGCGCAATTCTATCTCGGCAAGCTCTACGAGACCGGCCAGAACGGCGTGAAGCAGAACTGGGCCGAGGCGCGGCGTTGGACCAAGCGCGCGGCCGAGGGCGGCGACCCCGGGGCGATGCACAACCTTGCGCTCTACGACTTTCACGGCGACGGCGGCGCGCAGAATCTCGCCAGTGCGGCGCGTTGGTTCCGCGCGGCGGCCGACCTCGGCGTCACCGACTCCCAGTACAACCTTGGCCTGCTCTATCAGTCCGGCAGCGGCGTCGAGCGCGATATCGCTCAAGCCTACCTCTGGTTCTCGATCGCCGCGGCCCGCGGCGACGCCCAGGCGCGGGTCAACGCCGAGCGGCTGCGGCCGCAGCTTTCGGCGCAGCAGCGCACCGCGGCCGACCAGGCGGTGGGCGCCTTCGCCGCCCGCGCCTCGCGCGCCGCGAAGAGCGCTTCGGAGCAGGCGCCGGCGGTCAGTGTGGTGGCGGTTCAGCGAATCCTCGGCCGGCTCGGCTACTTCAAGGGCGAGTCGGACGGCATGCTCACCTCGCAGTTTCGGACTGCGGTCTCGGCCTACCAGCGGGACCAGCGATTGCCGGCCACGGGCGAGATCGATCAGGTCACGGCGCAACGACTCGCGGCCTACACCCGCTGATCGTATAAAAAATCCAGAACTTGGGATCGGCGGCGATACGGTCTAGCTTCGCCGCTTCGTCCGGCGCGCTTCGTCATCCGCGCGCCCGGAACGCGCTCGAACTTTTGAGTTGGAGCCCGAAGCGATTGGGCCGATCAGGCCCGTTCGCCTCGAGCCAAGAGGAGGAGCGGATTTGGTGATCGACGACAGCGCCGCGATGTCGGTGCGCGAGCCGGCGCGTGAAGCTCCACCCCTGACGATGTGGCTGATGGCGTCGGTGGCGCTCATTCCCTTCCCGCTGTCGGCAGGGATCTTTGTCTTCGGCCCGCACGATATGGCGCGTGAGGCGCTGACGGTGCTGCTGACCTGGTCGGCCGTGGTGCTGGCCTATCTGGCGGGCGTCCGCTGGGGGTTGGAAAGCAGCCGCCGCACGCCGCGCGTCACCCGGCTCGCCGGCGCGGTGGCTTTCGGCATTGTCGCCTGGGCGCTGCTGCTGGCCCGCTGGCGCATCGAGCTGACCTGGACGCTGACCGCATATCTGGCCGCCTTCATGGCGCAGTGGACACTGGACCACGCCACGCCCGCCCCGCAGGCCCGCTTCCCCCGGCTGTCCACCGCCATCACCGCCGCCGCCTGCGTCTCGCTGGCGCTCGCGCTGGACCAGGTGCTGCGGGGCTGATGGGCGCCCTTCCTCTCTCCCGCGTGCGGGAGAGAGGAACCGTCTGCCGAGCGCAGCGAAGAGCGGGCGGCGGAGAGGGCGAGCCGCCGCAGTGATTGCTGAGAAGTCTTGATGACTCACGCGGCGAATAGCGTGAGGCCCTGCACCTCACCCTTTCCACCACTCGCTCTTCGGCGAGCGGTCCCCCCTTTCCCGCGAGCGGGAAAGGAAGCCTCAGTCTGCCGCCAGTGAGCGCCAGCCGATGGCGTGGACGCGGGCGCGGCCGAGCGCGCCGGCCAGCGGGGGGCGGGCGAATAGTCCGGCGAAGGCCGCATCCCTGAGGTTCAGGCCGCCGGCGTAGGCGCCGAAGGCCGGCAGGATCAGCCGCTCGCCGTCGGTGGCGAAGCAGCGCCGTCGCACCGCGCCGCGGGCGCCACGCACCTTGGCGGCCGGATGCAGGTGGCCGCAGGCCTCGCCGGGCTGTGGCCCCGCCTGCGGTTCATGGCGCAGCTTGAGTCCATCGAGCTCCAGCGCATCGGCCCGCTCGCCCGGCAGCGCCTGCGGGCCTTCGCGGTCGTGGTTGCCGACCACCCAGATGAGCCGCCGTCCCCGGGCCAGGCCCGAGAGCCGCGCGGCGTCCGCGCTATCGAGCCGCCCCTCGGACTTGCGGTCGTGGAAGGTGTCGCCGAGGAACACCACGACCCGCGGCGCAAGCGCGGCGACCTCGGCTTCCAGCCGGTCCAGCGTCTCGCGGGTGTCGTAGGGCGGCAGCATTTGGCCGCGGCTGGCGTAGGACGAGCCCTTCTCAAGGTGCAGGTCGGCGACCACCAGGGCAGCCTCGCTCTGGAGCCACAACGCGCCGGAGGGCCGCAGGGCCACCTCCGCCCGGGCCACGACGGTGCGCAGCGAGCCACAAGGCGCGACTGCGAAGTCGTAGACGAACGGGGGCTCCAGGGCCTGGGCGTTCACGTGGTCAAAGCCTCTGCGATCAACGCGTCCTCGGCCTCGGCCAGGATCATCTCGCCCACGCCGCCCGGCGCCCGTTCCTTGCCGATCTCCAGCAGGATCGGCACCGAAAACGGCGACAGGTGGTCGAGGGGGGCGTGACGGATCCGGCCTCGGATCCTGGCCAGCATCTGCGCCAGTCGCGCCACGTCGATGAGGCCGGTCGCCGCATCGGCCCGCGCGCAACGCAACAGTAGGTGGTCCGGCTGGTGGCGGCGCAGCACGTCGTAGATCAGGTCGGTGGAGAAGGTGATCTGGCGGCCGCTCTTCTGCTGCTCGCCCGGGAAGCGGCGCTCGATCAGGCCGGCGATCACCGCGCAGCCCTTGAACGCCCGCTTCATCATGAAACTCTCCGCCAGCCAGGCTTCGAGGTCGTCGCCCAGCATGTCCTCGGCGAACAACTGGTCGAAGTCTAGATCGTCCATGGGCTTCAGCGACCAGACCGCCCAGGCGTAGTCGTTGCAGACGAAGCCCAGGGGGCCGACGCCCAGCCGTTCCAGCCGCCGCGTCAGCAGCATGGCCAGCGTGGTGTGGGCCAGACGCCCTTCGAACGGGTAGCCGACCAGGAAGTGGCGCTTTCCGCGGGGGAAGGTCTCCAGCAGCATTTCGTCCTTGCCGACGATGCGCGAGCGGGACTTCTGCGCCTCCAGCCATTCGCGCACGTCGGCCGGCAGCACCTGCCAGTGCCGCTCGTCGAACATCAACTGGCGCACGCGCCTGGCCAGGAAGGTCGAGAGGGCGAACTTCGAGCCGCCCCACGACGGCATCTTCGGGTCCTTGTCGTTGGCGGGGCTGACCAGCACGTCGAGGTTGGTGACGCCCATCAGCCGCCAGACCTGGCCGGCGAAGACGAAGGTGTCGCCGGGGTCGAGCAACTCCAGCATGCCCTCCTCGACCTCGCCGATCTTGCGGCCCACGCCGCCGCGGCGCCCGGCGATCCGTACCGACAGCATCGCCGGCGAGACGATGGCGCCGACGTTCAGCCGATGGCGCTGGGCGGTCTGGGCGTTGCGCACCCGCCAGAGCCCATCCTGACCTTTGATGATCCGGCGGAAGCGGTCGTAGGTCTTCAGCGCGTAGCCGCCGGTGGAGACGAAATCGACGACCTGCTCGAAGTCCTCCCAGGCGAGATCCCGGTACGGCCCCGCGGTGCGGACTTCATCGTAGAGCGCGACCAGATCGAAGGCTTCCGAGCAGGCGCAGCCCATGACGTGCTGCGCCAGCACGTCGAGCGCGCCCACACGCGGCGGGTCGCCGTCCAGCGCGTTCTCGGCGATCGCCTCGCGCGCGGCCTGGCACTCGAGCATTTCGAAGCGGTTGGCGGGCACGAAGAGGGCGCGGCTGGGCTCGTCGAGCCGGTGGTTGGCGCGGCCGATCCGCTGGACCATGCGCGAGGCGCCCTTGGGCGAGGCGAGCTGGATCACCAGGTCGACGTCGCCCCAGTCGATGCCTAGGTCGAGGGTGGAGGTGCAGACCACGGCGCGCAACTCGCCGCGCGCCATCGCCGCCTCGACCTTGCGCCGCTGCTCGGCGGCCAGCGAGCCGTGGTGCAGGGCGATCGGCAGAGCGTCTTCGTTAAGCCGCCAGAGCTCCTGGAAGGCGAACTCGGCCTGGAAGCGGGTGTTGACGAAAACCAGCGCTGTCCGCGCCTGCTGGATGGTTTCGTAGACCTCCTGCATCGCGTGCTGTGCGGTGTGCCCGGCCCACGGCACCCGGCCCTCGGACAGCAGCACGTCGACGATTGGCTGCGCGCCGGCCGGCCCGGTGACGAGGTCGACCGAATAATGCTCGCCCTCAGGGGGAGCTCCGCCGGAGGCGGCGAGGGGCCTTCGGCTCAGAGGGTTGGGTTCGCACCCTTCAAGGCCTTCCGAGTGAACCCCCCCCCCATCGGCTTCGCCGCCACCTCCCCCTGGGGGGGAGGATCTTCCCATCCAGCGCTTGATCACCTTCGGATCGTCCACCGTAGCCGACAAGCCCACGCGCCGCATCGACGGCGAGAGCTGCTGCAGCCTGGCGAGATCCAGCGCCAAGAGGTCGCCGCGCTTGGAGGCGTGCAGGGTGTGGATCTCGTCCAGGATCACGCAGCGCAGGTTCTCGAAGAATAAGCGCGCCCCTTCCCAGGCGCAGAGCAGGGCGAGCTGCTCGGGCGTGGTCAGCAGGATGTCCGGCGGCTTGAGTCGTTGGCGTTGGCGGCGCGCCACCCCGGTGTCGCCGGTGCGCGACTCCGCCGTCACCGAAAGCCCCATCTCCAGGATCGGCGCCATCAGGTTGCGCTCGACGTCGACGGCCAGCGCCTTGAGCGGCGAAATGTAGAGGGTGTGCAGGCCTGGGTGGGTGTTGGAGGGCCGCCGCTCGGCCAGCTCGATCAGGCTGGGGAGGAAGCCCGCCAGCGTCTTGCCCCCGCCGGTCGGGGCGATCAGCAGGGCATCGCGCCCCTGGCGGGCCTTCGCGATCATGCCAAGCTGGTGCGCTCTGGGCGACCAGCCACGGCGCTCGAACCACTCACGGAAGCGGGTCGGCAGGAGGTCTGGAACGGCGGGATCGAAGGCGTCAGCCATCGCCCGCCGCTATATCACGTTCCCGTTCCGTTTCGCGCGGAAACTCGCTCCCAACTAGCAGGCGTAGCGGTTCACGACCTCCACCCGGCGGCGGATGTAGGGATCCCACACCAGCTGCCGCGAGGTGCATGTGGCGTAGCCGCCCTCGTAGTAGCCGTAGCCGCCGCCGTAGTAGGGCTGGCTGTAGTAGCCGCCCCCGTAATACGGCCGGCTGTAGCCGCGGTTGTAGTAGGAGCCGCCATAGCCGGAATTGTTGGCGAGCGCCGCGCCGAGCGCGAGGCCGACCACGCCGGCGGTCACCGCGACCGCCGCGTCGTTCCCGTGGTGATGGTGGCCGTAGTACCGGCCGCCGTAGTAGTTGCCGTATCCCCCATAGCCGTAGGGGCGGGCCTCCGCCGGCGCGGTCGCCGCGATGGCCCCGCCCAGGGTCGCCACCGCTACAGCCGCGGTCAGTATCTTGCGCATCTGTAGACCTCCTGTAGCCGTCCATCCGCACGCAGAACGGTCCATTTAACGAAAGGTTACCGCTCGCTTTCTGAACCGCGGCTGAATGCCCCGGTCAGGTTGACGCTGCGCCGCCGGTTTCCGTTTCGTTCCTGATCGAATGGCGGTAGCAGTGGGGGGGTGAACGCCCCGGCCACCAGTCTCGACCTCGCCCCAGCCCTGGTGGTTCTGCCCGGACCGCGCGCGGCGGCGGCCGACGCCGACCGGGCCGAGGCGATCCGTCCGCCCCAAGCGCGCGACCTGATCGAGCGCGGCCCGGTGCTGCTGGCGCACGCGGCGATGACCGCGCGCAGGCTCGGCCTCAATGCGCCGGCGCGCAGCCCGCGGATCTACGATGCACTGGAGCTTTTCGCCTTCGTCCGACCGGCGCAGTTCTGCGCGCCCTCGGCCGCCGGACTCGCCCAGTCGCTAGGGCTGACCGAGCCGAAGGGCGCGCCGGCCCAGGCCGCGGCGCTGCGCCAGGTCTGCCGGCTGCTGCTGGACGAGCTCACCGCGACGCCACAGCCATCGCGGGAGGAAGCGCTGGCGGTCGCCGAGACGCTGGCCCGCGCCGGGTGGGCGTGGGGAACGGCCGCAATCGCGGCGCTGCGGTCGGCGCCGGTGGGGAACATGTTCCGCTCTTCCGGGCTGGATGTCTGGACCCGGCTCGCCGAGTGGGAGGCCGAAGCGCCGCCTGGCGAGGCGGGCTCGCGCCCGATCCGCCCGGAAGGCGCCGCCGACCGGCTCAAAGCCCTGCTCGCCGAAGCCGGCCTCGACGAAGCGCGGCCCGCCCAAGCTGAATTCGCCGTCGAGACCGCCTTCGCCTTTCAGCCGCGGGAACGCGAGGGCGAGCCCCGCATGGTGCTGGCGGAGGCCGGCACCGGCGTCGGCAAGACGCTCGGTTATCTCGCGCCGGCCTCGCTGTGGGCCGAGGCGAACGGGCCGGCGGTCTGGGTCTCGACCTACACCCGCGCCCTGCAACGGCAGATCGAACGCGAGAGCCGCGCGATCTATCCCGATCCCAAGGTGCGGGCGAAGAAGGCGGTGGTCCGCAAGGGGCGCGAGAACTACCTCTGCCTCTTGAACCTACAGGACGCGATCAACGCCGCTCAGCTGGGCGGCGGCGACCTGATCGGTATGGGCCTCGCGTCGCGCTGGGCGCGGGTCAGCCGCGACGGCGACATGACGGGCGGCGACTTCCCGGCCTGGCTGCCGACCCTGTTCCACGTCAGCCCGGCGGCGCAGGCCAGCGCCGGCAATCTCGTCGACCGCCGCGGCGAGTGCGTCCACGCCGGCTGCCCGCACTACCGGACCTGCTTCGTCGAAAAGGCGATCCGTGGTTCGCGTCGCGCCGACATCGTCATCGCCAACCACGCGCTGGTGATGACCCAGGCGGCGTTCGACGGCGCCCGCGCCGCACGCGGCTCAAAGGCCGACGGCGAGACCAGCCTTTTGAAGCGCATCGTCTTCGACGAGGGCCACCACCTGTTCGATGCCGCCGACAGCGCGTTTTCCGCGGCGCTCTCGGGCGCCGAGGCCGCGGAGCTGCGTCGCTGGATCCGCGGGCCGGAAGGCCGCGGCCGGCGGGGGCGGGGCCTGGAGGCGCGGCTGCTGGACATGCTGGGCGACCACGAGGACGCCCGCCACGCGCTGCTGGAAGCGACCAACGGCGCCGCCGCTTTGCCGGGCGAAGGTTGGTCCAGCCGCATCGCTCCGCCCAACGGCGAGGTGAACCCGATCGGGCCGATCGAGGCTTTCCTGGTGGCGGTGCTGGAGCAGCTTCGCGCCCGCGCCACGTCCTCCGAGGTGGGCATGGAGTGCGCCGCGCGTCCGGCGCTGGAGCGGGTGCGCGACACCGCCCGCGGAGCGGCTGCGGCGCTGGCGAAGATCGAGGCGCCGCTGCTGGCGCTGGCCCGTCACCTGGAAGACTTGCTCGACGCCGAAGCCGCCACGCTCGGCGGCGCCGAACGCGCCAGGATCGAGGGCGCGCTGCGCGGCCTGGACCGGCGGGCGCGCATGACGCTGCCGTCCTGGCGCTCGATGTTGCGCGCCGTCGACGAGGACAGCGAGGACGACCCCGACTTCGTCGACTGGTTCGACGCCACCTTCCTCTACGGCCGCGTGGTCGACGCCGCCTGCCGCCGGCACTGGGTCGATCCGACCGAGCCGCTCACCAACGCCGTCATCGCCCCGGCGCATGGCGTGCTGGTGACTAGCGCGACCCTGGCCGACCCGGCGCTGGACGATCCCTTCGCGCTGGCGGAGATGCGCACCGGCGCGGCGCGGCTGCCGGATCGGCCAAAGACGCTGAAGCTCGCCTCGCCGTTCGATTACGCGAGCCAGGCGCGCGCCCTGGTGGTCACCGATGTCGCCCGCGACGATGCGCGCCAGGTGGCCGCCGCCATGCGCGAGCTGTTCCTCGCGGCCGGCGGTGGGGGCCTTGGCCTGTTCACCGCCATCCGCCGGTTGCGCGCGGTGCACGAGCGGATCGCCGCCCCGCTGGCGGACAAGGGCCTCGCGCTCTACGGCCAGCACGTCGACCCGTTGGAGGTGGGGGCGCTGGTGGATATCTTCCGCGCCGAAGAGGACGCCTGCCTGCTGGGCACCGATGCGGTTCGCGACGGCGTCGACGTGCCTGGCCGCTCGCTGCGGCTTTTGGTGTTCGACCGGGTTCCGTGGCCCCGGCCCGACCTGCTGCACAAGGCCCGCCGCGCCCGCTTCGGCGGCAAGGGCTACGACGACGCGCTGGCGCGGGGCCGCATCGCCCAGGCGTTCGGCCGCCTGATCCGCCGCGCCGACGACAAAGGCTGCTTCGTCCTGCTCGACGCCGCCGCGCCGACACGGCTGTTCTCGGCGCTGCCGCCGGGCGTAGAGATCCAGCGCGTCACCCTGGTCGAGGCGATCGAGACGGTGGAGGGGTTTTTGCGATGCTCCCCCTCAGGGGGAGCTGTCGGCGAAGCCGACTGAGGGGGCTTCTACTCGGACGTTCGGGCCGAGCGCGTATCGCAAACATCTGAGTGAAAGCCCCTCCGGCGCTGCGCGCCCCCTCCACCTGGGTGGGAGGATCCTGTCACAGCCACCCGCCGCCGTGGACGCCGTCGTAGGCCGGCATCAGCCCCTTGAGGATCAGGCCCCAGCCTTCGCGGTTCTTCTCGATGTAGGCGGGTGGGACGCCGTCGTTGGTCAGCGTCAGCTTGCAGCCCTCGGGGACCGGGACGATCTCGATCGTCACCGTGGTCATGCGCGGGTCAAACTGCGGAACGCCGAAGGTGAACACCAGCCGGTGCGGCCGGTCGATCTCCAGGTATTGGCCGACATGGCGTACGTCGCCCATGCCTGGGCGTCGCTCGACGAAAACGTACTCGCCGCCGACGGCCGGTTCGAGGTCGGCTTCGATCATATCGCCGGTGGCGGTGGCGAACATGAAGTGACGCGCGATCTGGACGTCGAGGAAGGCGTCGAACACCTTCTCCGGAGCCGCCTTGTAGCGCTGGATCACAACAGCGGTTCCGGTCGTCTCGATCATGACGTCGACTCCTTGAGCGTCTCGCCCCGCCAATATTTGCGCCGCGCCGCCGCCCAAGCTAGTCAGCGCGGATGAGACGCTTGGGCCTGGTGGGTTTCGGGCAGTTCGGCCAGCTGGCCGCGCGGCTGCTGAAGGACCATTTCGCGATCGTCGCGACCGATGTCGCGCCGACGGCGGAAGCGGTCGCGCGCGCCGCCGGCGTAGAGTTCGGCGGCCTGGAAGAAGTCGCCGGCTGCGAGATCGTCGTGGTGGCGGTTCCGGTGGCGGCCATGCGCGACATCTTCTCCGCCATCGCTCCGCACCTGCGACCGGGCGCGTTGGTCGTCGACGTGGGCTCGGTCAAGGTGCTGCCGGTGCAGTGGATGCTGGAGCTGCTTCCCGACCACGTTGACATCGTCGCCACCCACCCGCTGTTCGGGCCGCAGAGCGCGCGCACCGGCCTCACCGGTCTGCGCTTCGTGGTCTGCCAGGTGCGCGGCGAGCGCCACGAGCGGGTAGCCGCGCTCGGCCGGTCGCTGGGGCTGACGGTGACCGTGACTACGCCGGAGGAGCACGATCGCGAGATGGCCTACGTTCAGGCGCTGACACACCTGATCGGCCGATCCTTGGTCAACATCGGCATCCCCGACGAGCAACTGAAGACCCCCTCCTACCAGCACCTCCTCGAACTCTGCGGCCTTATCGGCGCCGACACCTTCGAGCTGTTCACCGCCATCCAGACCCAGAACCCGTTCGCCCCCGAAGTCGCCCAGGCCTTCGTCGAGGAGGCGCAGTCGCTGCTGGCCAAGGTGCAGGCGGGGAAGGCCTGATTTACTTCCGCTCATTCCGGCGAAAGCGGGAACCCAGGCCTTTTCCTGTTGCTGGCGTCGCGACGAAACGCGGCAGATCAGCAACACCAAAAACGCCTGGGTCCCCGCTTTCGGGGGATGAGCGGGGTTGCGATTACCCTTGCAGAAACTCCCCCAGCGCCTTGACGATCGCGCGGTTGTGCGCTTCCAGGCCGATGGTGATGCGCAGGTGGTCGGGCAGGTCGTAATTGCGGACGTTGCGCACGATCAGGCCCGTGGAGGCGAGGTGCGATTCGGCCTCGGCGGCGGTGCGGCCGGGCGTCGTTGAAAAGCCCACGAGCACGAAGTTGGCGGCCGACGGCCGTACGACCTCGAGTCCGAGCGCGCCCAGTTGCTGCTCCAGCCAGGGCCGCCACTGCGCGACCAGCGCGATCGAGCGGCGCTGGAAGTCCTCGTCGGCGAGGGCTGCGACCGCCGCGCGTTGCGCCGGCAGCGAGGTGTTGAACGGCAGGCGTGTCCGCTCCATCGCCGTGACGATCTCGGCGGGGCCGTAAGCCCAGCCCAGCCGCAGCGCCGCCAAGCCGTGCAGCTTGGAGAAGGTGTGGGTGACGACGAGGTTCGCTTGGTCCCGCGCATAGTCCAGGCCGTCGCTGTAGGCGGCGTCGCCGACGAACTCGCCGTAGGCACCGTCCAGCAGCAGCACGACGCCGGGCGGCAGGTTCTGGTGCAGCCGGCGCACGTCCGAGAACGGGATCCAGGTTCCCGTCGGATTGGCGGGATTGGCCAGGAAGACCAGGCGTGTGCGGTCGTCGACGGCCTTGAGGAGCTCGTCGACATCAATGCGGTAGCCAGGCTCGGGCGCGGTCTTGACCTCTGCCTGGCAGGCGCGCGCGCCGATGGCGTAGGCGGCGAAGCCGAACTCGCCCTGGACGATGTTGTCGCCGGGTTCGAGGAAGGTCTGGTCGATGAGGGCGAACAGCTCGTCCGACCCGCAGCCGAAGATCAGCCGCTCGGGCTCGAGGCGGTAGGTCGCCGCGATCGCTTCGCGCACGATGCTGGCCCGCGGGTCGGGATAGAGCTGCAGCTCCTGGGTTGCGCCGACGTAGGCCTCGCGGGCCCTGTCGCTGGAGCCCAGCATGTTCTCGTTGGCGGAGAGCTTGATCGGGTGCTCGAAGCCCGCGGCCTTGGCCTTGCCCGGGACATAGGCGCGAATGTCGAGGATGCCCGGCTTGGGACGCGGGAGCGCGCTGCGGCTGCGATCGGGAGGCGAGGGGCCGTGCATCTTGGATGAACGGTCATCGGCCCATCCGGGATGCTGCGACTGATTGTTACACGTCCAGCGGGGCCGGGGCGGCTCCAATGACGCCGGCGAGCTGGCCGGGGGCGCGGGCGAGCCGCTCGTCGTTCGCCTGGTAGAAGCCGGAGAGGATGAACAGCTTCAGGCCGCCGGCCTCGATGAGGAAGGTGCCGGCGACCCCGTCCCGGCTGAGCGCCTCTTCGATCGCCCGGCCCGACTGCGCGGCGTCGGTGACCCAGAAGGTGCGGTCGTCGCCGGTGGGCTCGACCTCGACCTCCGCGACGCCCAGCGCCGCCAGCGGCCCCCAGGCGGCCAGGCAGGGCAGGATGGTGAAGACCTTCAGCTTCGGCTCCGCCAGCAGCCGCCCCCACCAAGCGCTGTCCGGGCTGAGCGCGAGGGCGGCGACGCCGCCGCGGGTGCGGGCGGCGGCCAGGGCGTCCTCAGGCTTCGCGGTCTGGCGAAGCGACGGCGAGGAGCCAAAGCGCATGCGCGCGAGCTCCATGGTTCGGCCGGGGTCGCGCCCGCCCCAGACGGCGACGTTATAGGGACCTTGCAGGCTTAGGCTGTCGGCCATCAGCTCGCGCCAGATGCGCACGACGATCGGCGGGCGGGCGGCGACGCGGGGCGCAGCGAGGAGCTTGCGCATCACCTGCGTCTCGCGAGCTGGACGAAGGCCGAACTTGTCGGCGTCGCCGGCGGCGGCTTTGGCGGCCGCGACTTCGCGCGCCAGCGCCGAGCGCTCGTCGATCAGGCGCAGGAGCTCGGCGTCGACGGCGTCGATCCGCGCCCGGACGTCTTCCAGAGACGGCGGCGCGGGCGTCTTGTCGGCCATGGTCCTCCCCCCGCAGTTACCCGGGCCTGCGGTTAGGTCATCGAGGCGGCAGGCGCAAGATGGCGTTGGGACGCCGGAAGCGTTGTCAGGCCGAGGTGTAGCGGATGTCGCTCTCGGACCGCGGCGCCAGAGGGCTCGGCCGCGCGGCGGCCGCCACCCGCTCCAGCAGGGCGTCGGCCATGATCGGCTTGGAAAGGTGGCCGTCGGCGCCCGACGCCAGCGAGGCGGAGATATGGTCCGGCATGGCGTTGGCGGTGAGCACGTGGATCGGCGTGGGCTGCACGCCGCTCTGAGCTTCCAGCTTGCGGATCTCGCGGATTGCGGTCAGCCCGTCCATGACCGGCATCTGCATGTCCATCAGGATCAGGTCGAAGATGGCGTTGCGGAACGCGTCTATCGCCTCGGCGCCGTTCTCCACGCAGGTCAGCTTGACGCCGGCGGCGCCCAGGATCAGCTCAACGACGCGGCGGTTGGTCGGGTGGTCCTCGGCCAGCAGCACGCGCATGCCCACGAGTGGGTCCGGCGCAGGCTCCAGTTCCGGCGTCTCGACCCAGAGGTCAGCCACTCCGGCGCAACGCGGCAGCTCCACCGACAGGATGAAGATGGCGCCTTGGCCCGGTTCGGCGTCGGCTTCCAGCCGGCCGCCCATCGCCTCGGCGAGCGAGCGGGAGATCGAAAGCCCCAGGCCGCTGCCGCCGAACCGCCTCGTAATGGAGCCGTCGGCCTGCTCGAAGCGCGAGAACAGCCGCGCCTTGGTCTCGGCGTCGAAGCCGATGCCGGTGTCGCGCACCTCGAAGCGGAGCTCGGAGCTGGTCTCGCCGCGAAACGCATCGACGCTCAGGCGAATGTGCCCTCGCTGCGTGAACTTCACCGCATTGCCGACCAGATTGCAGAGGATCTGGCGTAGCCGCGCGGCGTCGCCGGAATAGGCGCCCTGGGCGGCGGGCGCGACGGATACCTGCAGGTCCAGGCCCTTGGCTTGGGCGGCGGCGTCGAACAGGGCGGCGCAGGCGCTGACCGAGGTGGCCAGATCGAAGGGCTCGGCCTTGAGCTCCATCTTGCCGGCTTCGATGCGTGCGAGGTCCAGGATATCGCTGAGCAGGGTTTCCAGCGTCACCGCGGAGGTCTCGATCAGCGAAACCATCTCGCGCTGCGCATTCGAAAGCTCCGTGCGCGCCAGGGCGCCGGCCACGCCCAGCACGCCGTTCAACGGCGTGCGGATCTCGTGGCTCATGTTGGCGAGGAATTCGGACTTGGCGCGGTTGGCGGCCTGGGCTTCCTCGACCGCGCGCCGCAACCGGGCCTCGGACTTGGTGCGCGCGCTGGTCTCCGTGGCGACGTCCTCGTGCAGCAGAAGCAGGGCGGCGGGCTCTCCGGCCTCGTCACGCCAATAGGTCACGCGAACCCGGATGGCGGAGAAATGCGAATCCGGTTGCTCGACCGAGACATCGCCCAGCAGCACTTCGCGCTCGCCGCGGGCCAGGCGCGCAATGGCCTCCTCAATGTGCGACGCGGAGCGCGACCAGACCGCGGACAGTTGCTGGCCTACGACGTCGCTGCGGGTGCGGCCCCGCGGAATGAGGAAGACCTGTTCGCACTGCGGGCTGATTTCGAGCAGTCGGCCGTCGAGGCTCACCAGACTCATCAGGAGCGGCGCTCTCGCGACAAAGCGCCGCGCGTCCTCTTCTGCCCTGGACTCAGCCATGCTTCCCCCAAACCCCGTAAGCACACTATCCAGTAGAGGCTTAAGATTTTCGCAGCTGCGAAGAGACGCCTTTGCGAGCGGGACCCGAACGCGCATATGGGGCCGATGAACGACCCGTCGGGCGCGCTCGTGCTGTTTTCCGGTGGACAGGATTCCGCCGTCTGCCTGGCGTGGGCGCTCGGACGCTACGGCAGGGTCGAGACGGTGGGCTTCGACTACGGCCAGCGCCACGCCGTTGAGCTGGAGGCGCGGCGCACCGTGCGCGAGGCGATCGCGGCCTTCCCCGGCTGGGGCGAGCGCCTGGGCGAGGACCACGTGCTCGACATGCGCAGTTTCGGCTCGGTGGCGGAAAGCGCGCTCACCGCCGATCGGGCGATCGAGATGACCGAAAAGGGGCTGCCCTCGACCTTCGTGCCGGGACGCAACCTCGCTTTCTTCGTCTACGCCGCGGCGCTGGCCGACCGACGCGGGCTTTCGCGCCTGGTGGGCGGCATGTGCGAGACCGACTTCTCCGGCTACCCGGACTGCCGGCGCGACACGCTGGACGCCATGCAGAGCGCGCTCAATCTCGGCATGGCGCAAAGCTTCCTGATCGAGACCCCGCTGATGCGGCTGACCAAGGCTGACACCTGGGGGCTCGCCAAGATGCTGGGCGGCGAGCGGCTGGTCGAGCTGATCGTCGCCGACAGCCACACCTGCTACCTGGGCGAGCGCGGCGAGCAGCACGCCTGGGGCCGCGGCTGTGGAACCTGCCCGGCCTGCGAGCTGCGCGCGAAGGGGTGGGCGGAATGGACCGCCAAGGGGCGTCCGGAGCTGATCGCAGCGGAGGCTCAGGCGTGAGCTACGCCGTGAAGGAGATCTTCCTCACCCTGCAGGGCGAGGGCGGGCAGGCGGGGCGGCCGGCGGTGTTCTGCCGGTTCGCCGGCTGCAACCTGTGGACCGGTCGCGAGGCAGACCGCGCCGAGGCGGTTTGCACCTTCTGCGACACCGACTTCGTCGGCATGGATGGCCCAAGCGGCGGACGCTTCGCCAGCGCCGACGATCTTTCCAACGCCGTCGAGGCGGCTTGGCGGGGTGGGGCGGATGACCGACTGGTGGTGCTGACCGGCGGCGAGCCGCTGCTGCAGGTCGACCCGGCGCTGATCGCTGCGTTGCATGCGCGCGAATTTCAGATCGCGTTGGAGACCAACGGCACGCTGGCGGCGCCCGCCGGCCTCGACTGGATCTGCGTCAGCCCCAAGGCGGACGCAACAGTGGTGCAGACGCGCGGCCAGGAGCTGAAGCTGGTCTACCCCCAGCCTGGCGTCGATCCTGCCCGCTTCGAGCGGCTGGATTTCGAGCGTTTCCTTCTGCAGCCGATGGACGGCCCGGAGCGCCTCGCCAACACCGAAGCGGCGATCGCCTATTGCCTCGCCCACCCCCGCTGGCGTTTAAGCGTCCAGACGCACAAGTACATCGGCATTGCGTGAGGCCGACCCGAGCCCCGCCGCCCACCATTCCATGAGCCCAGCCATCTTCGAGATCACCAAGGTCGCCGGCTTCGACGCGGCGCACAACCTGCCGAACGGCCCGGCGGGAAGCCCCTACACGCGCCTACACGGCCACTCCTTCCGCGTCGAGGCGACGGTTCGTGGCGAAGCCCAGCCGCCGGTCGGCTGGGTCGCGGACTTGGGCGAGCTGGACGCAGCCCTGAAAACGGTGGCGGGCGACCTCGACCACGGCCTGTTGAACGAGAAGCCCGGCCTCGAAAGCCCGACGCTGGAGAACCTCTGCCGTTATTTCGCCGATCGCCTGAGGCCGCAGTTTCCAGGGCTCTGCCGGGTGAGCGTGTCGCGCCCGACCATCGGCGAGAGCTGCACCTATCTTGTGAGCTGAGCGCTCTAAAAAATCCGGGAACAGGCCGCCCGGTCATATGGTTTGACACGAAGCTGCTGCATTGCAGCATCAATCTGTCATCGCGATCAAGTCGGGCGTCCTGATCCCGCCGCGCGCGGGTTTTCCCAGCGAGGAGCTTCCCATGGCCGATACGCCGATTCCCACCACGCCTCCCGCCAAGAACGGCGGATCCGCTTCCATCGCTGCGATCGAAGCCGCCAAGTCGGCGACCGACGCCGGCGTGCGTCAGGCCAGGGAAGGGGTTCGCGCCGCCGAAGCCGTGGCGGACACGACCGCCGAGGCCAGCCGAGCGGCTGCGAAGGCCAACAGCGAAATCTTCCGCAGCCAGGTCGAGACCGCCCAGCAGGCGGTGCGCTCGAGCATGGAAGCCGGCATGCGCAGCTTCGAGGGCATCGCGCAGACCTGGACGCGCGCCTTCGGCGCCGCCGCGCCCAATCCGGACCTTGCAGAGCAGTCGGCGCGTAACGTCCAGGCGGTGTCGCAGGCGTCCAGCGCGCTCGCCAGGGGCGCCAAGGACGCCTCACAGGCCTGGTTCGAGCTCAGCCAGAAGGCGGTGCGCACCAATCTCGAAGCGTTCGGCCAGCTGAGCAGCGTGCGCTCGGTGCAGGAGCTGATGGCGCTGCAAAGCAACCTGCTGCGCGACAACCTGCAACAGTGCATCGAGAGCGGCGAAGCGATCGCGCGCGCCTCCACCGACGCGATCCACGAAGCCACCCGGGCGATCCATCCGACTCAGCCGGGGCTGTAGGGCTTACTGATCCTCCCGGCAAGGGGAGGTGGCCGAAGGCCGGAGGGCTTCCACTCAAACGCTGATTGGAGGTCCCGGCCGGCTTCCGAGTGGATGCCCCTCAGTCGGCTACGCCGACAGCTCCCCTGAGGGGGAGCATCGCGCGGCATTAGTACCGTCCGGCCGCGCCGGGCCGGAACGCGCCGCCGCCGGTCTGGCCGCGGTGGCGCAGGAAGGCGTCGGCCAGCACGCAGGCCAGCATCGCCTCGACCACCGGCACGGCGCGGATGCCGACGCAGGGGTCGTGGCGGCCCTTGGTGCGCAGGTCGATCTCCTCGCCTGCTTCGTTGACGGTGCGCCGTTCGGTGAGGATCGACGACGTCGGCTTGAAAGCGACGCGGGCGGTGATTCGCTGGCCCGTCGAAATGCCGCCGACGATCCCGCCGGCGTTGTTGGCCAGGAACGTCGGGCCGTCATTTCCGGCGCGCATCTCATCGGCGTTTTCTTCGCCCGACAGCGCCGCTGCGGCGAAGCCCGCGCCGATCTCCACCGCCTTGGCGGCGTTGATCGACATGAAGGCCGCGGCCAGTTCGGCGTCGAGCTTGCCGTAGAGCGGCGCGCCCCAGCCGGGCGCCGCGCCGATCGCTTCGACCGCGACGACGGCGCCGGTCGAGGAGCCGGCCTTGCGGACCTTCTCCAGATGCTCTTCCCAGACCGGCGCGATGGCCGCGTCGGGCGCCCAGAACTGGTTGTTCAGCGTCTCGGACCAGTCGATCCGCGCCGGGTCGACGGCGTGCGGCCCGATCTGCACCACGGCGCCGCGGATCTGAACCTGCGGGATGATCTTGCGGGCGATGGCGCCGGCGGCTACCCGCGCAGCGGTCTCGCGCGCCGACTGGCGCCCACCGCCGCGGTAGTCGCGCACCCCGTACTTGGCGAAATAGGCGTAGTCGGCGTGGCCCGGCCTAAAGGCTTGGGCGATTTCCGAGTAGTCACGGCTGCGCTGGTCGACGTTCTCGATCATCAGCGAGATCGGCGTGCCGGTGGTCACCTGGCCTTCGGTGCGGTCATCCTCGAACACGCCGGAGAGGATGCGAACCTCGTCCGGCTCCTGCCGCTGGGTGACGAACTTGCCCTGGCCGGGACGGCGGCGATCCAGCCACGGCTGGATGTCCGCCTCGTTGAGCCGGATGCCCGGAGGGCAGCCATCGACCACGCAGCCCAGCGCCGGCCCGTGGCTTTCGCCCCAGGTCGTCACGCGGAAGAGGTGGCCGAAGGTGTTGTGCGACATGCCCGGCTTCTAGCGGAAGTGCGGAGGTCGAACAAATGCACGTCGCAAGGCGCTGCGCTATATGCGGAGCATGAGCGACAAGAGCCTGATCCCGCCCTCGCCCAGCGAGGAGGACTATGTGCGCCAGGTGGCGAGCCTGACGCCGTTGCCGCAGCTTTCGGAAAGCGATCCGATCGCGCTCTTCGCCGAGTGGCTGAAGGAGGCCGCCGAGAAGGAGCCGAACGACCCGAACGCGGTCGCAGTCGCCACCGTGGACGACGACGGCCTGCCGGACGTGCGCATGGTGCTGCTGAAGGACGCCGATGCGCGCGGCTTCGTCTTCTACACCAACCTGGAGAGCGCCAAGGGCCGCCAGCTCGAGGCGCATGCGAAGGCGGCGCTGCTGTTCCACTGGAAGTCACTACGCCGCCAAGTGCGGATCCGCGGGCCGGTGGCGCGGGTGAGCGAGGCCGAGGCGGACGATTACTGGAACACCCGCGCGCGCCCGGCCCAGCTCGGCGCTTGGGCCTCGGCGCAATCGCGGCCGCTGCCCGATCGCCTGGCGCTGGAGAAGAAGATCGCCGAGTACGGCCTGCGCTTCGGCCTCGGCAAGGTCCCTCGGCCGCCGCACTGGTCCGGCTTCCGGGTGGAGCCGCAGCTGATCGAGTTCTGGCGCGATCGGCCTTTCCGGCTGCACGAGCGGCTGGTGTTCGAGCGCGCCGGCGCAGGCTGGACGACCAAGCGGCTGTTTCCTTGACGCCCAAAAGCCAAGCCGAGGCCGGCGCCTGGCTGCAGGCTCGGGCCGAACGGGTGATTGAGACCGCGCTCGCCCGCGTGTTCCTTACGCCCGACGCCGCTTTCAAGCAGAAGAAGGCGGTCGACTTCGACTACGTCGATTTCACCACGCACGAGCAGCGGTCAACGGCGCTATCGCGTGAGTTGGAGATGAACCGCGCTGCGGCGCCGGACATCTATCGCGGCGTGCGCAGGATCACGCGCTGCGCCGACGGCGGCCTGGAGTTCGACGGCGAGGGCCCATTGGTCGATGAAGTGCTGGAGATGCGCCGCTTCGCCGACGAGGCGGTGCTCTCGGTCACGCCGAACGCGCTGACCGGCGACATGGCCGAGGCGCTCGGCCGGGCCATCGCCCGCTTTCACGCCGAGGCGCCGCAGAGGTCCGCCACGGGGCTCGGCTTCACCGTGCCGTCCAACGCTCGCGTGCTGCGCGGGCTGTCGCGCGAACTGGGCGACGCGGCGGTCGAGGCGCTGATCGCGACCACCGAGGCGGAGCATCAGCGCCTGCGCCCGCTGCTGGAGGGGCGCACCGCGGCCGGCTTCTCGCGCCGCTGCCATGGCGACCTGCATCTCGGCAACATCCTCGTCGAACAGGGGCGGCCGGTGCTGTTCGACTGCATCGAGTTCAACGACGCGCTGACCGACATCGACGTCCTCTACGATCTTGCCTTCCTGCTGATGGACCTCGCCTTCCGCGACCGGCGCGAGGCGGCGGTGCGGGTGCTCGGCGGCTACTTCGACGAGGCGGCGCGGCGCTTCTCGCCAGGGCTGCTCTGGGAAGGGCTGACCCTGCTGCCGCTGTTGCTCTCGGTGCGTGCGGCGGTGCGCGCCCACGTCAGCGGCCACAGCGGCGACGCCGAACTTGGGCGGCGCTATCTGGCGGCCGCACAGGCGCATCTCTCGCCCGAGCCTGCGCAACTGGTGGCGATGGGCGGACTTTCCGGCTCGGGCAAGTCGACGGTGGCGCGCAAGCTCGCGCCGGCGCTGGGCGCGGCGCCCGGCGCGGTGATCCTGCGCAGCGACGAGATCCGCAAGCGCCAGGCGGGCCTTGGGCCGACCGAGGCGGCGCCGCCGACCGCCTACAGCGCCGCGGCGGACGCCGCGGTTTTCGACGAACTGTTCAGCGTGGCCGAGACTTTGTTGCGGGCCGGCCGCTCGGTGGTGCTGGATGCGACCTTCATGCGCCTCGAGTTGCGGGCGCGGGCAGAGGCGGTTGCTGCTGCGGCCGGCGCGCCGTTCGAGGGGCTGTGGCTGCAGGCTGCGCCGGCCGTGCTGGAGGCCCGCGTCGCCGCCCGTCAGGGCGACGCCTCCGACGCCGACATCGCCGTGCTGCGCGCTCAGCTGGGGCGCGACCTCGGGGTGATGCGCTGGCGGGTGCTGGACGCATCACGCTTGGCGGAGGAGATCGCCGCCGGCCTTTCGCGTCGGCCAGCCCGACCCTAGATTCGTCAGATGGCTGTCGCTTTCACCCGCGAGGAAGACTACGAGGCCCGCGCCGCGGACCTGCCGGATCGGCCGATCTCAGCGCACCCGAACCTGGTCACCGCCTCCGGGCTCGCCGCCATCGAGGCCGAGCTCGCCGCCGCGCGCGCCGCCTATGCCGCGGCCCAGACCGAGGGCGGGATCAGCGCCGACCGCACCGCCATGGCCCGCGCCACGCGCGACCTTCGCTACTGGTCGGCCAGGCGCGCCAACGCTCAGCTCGTCGAGCCGGAGGACGCGGCCGGCACGGTGCAGTTCGGCCGCACCGTCGAGATCGAGCGCGAGGACGGCCGCAAGCAAAGCTTCCGCATCGTCGGCGAAGACGAAGCCGACCCGGCGAAGGGCAGCGTCTCCTACGTCTCGCCCCTGGCGCGCGCGCTGCTCGGCAAATCGGTCGGCGACGAGGCGCTGGTCAACGGCGCATCCGTCGAGATAGTCGGCGTCCGCTAGCGTTGCCTTTTGGAACCACGGCCCACACGGACCCCACGGACGCGGTTCGGCGGAGGGCCTATGCGGCCTCCAGAGCTGATTGAACGACCGGCCTGGCCGGTCAATGTTGAAGGCTAAGGCCTTCCGTCCGTGTGGTCCGTGTGGCCCGTGGTTTAATCGAGCTGCGGCGCCGTTGGCACGGACGGCCGGTCGCTCTAGCGACGCTGGATCGCGCCGGCGTAGTCGATCACGCACATTGCGCCCCAGCGGGCGTGGGCGCCGCAGGCGACGCCGGCGGCCTGGTAGCTGCCGTTGAACATATCGCGGCGATGGCCGCGGCTCGGGACGCCGCTGTCGACGATGAGCTGGCGAACCACGTCCTCCGGCGAACGTTGGCCGTAGGAAATGGCCTCGGCCGTCAAGCCGGCCCATAAGCCCTGGCCTTGAATGCGGTGGCCGAGCGCGCCGGCCTCGCCATGGCCCACGGAGCCGCGAGGCCCCTGCCTTGCCACGTGGACGTTGGCCGCCCGCTCCAGCCGCACATCGGCGTCGAGAGGCGGCAACGGACGCTGGCGCATCAGGAAGGCGATGGCGTCTTCGACCGCAGCGGGGTCTTCATTGGCCGCGCCGTAACCGTAGCCGTAACCGTCATCGTCGTAGCGGGCGTCGCGCATTTGACGGTGGCGCAGCTCGCGAGCGTAGGCTTGGGGGTGCGCGCGGGCCTGGTTGATTTCGTCGAGGACCGCATCTTCGAAGCGGTCGGCGCGAACCGGCGTCGGGGCGGAAGCAAGCAGAAGCGGCGCGGCCAGTAGACCGAGCCAGGCGATGGCGTGCACGCGCATCTTTGGAATCACTCTTGGTGCAGACGTTTGTCCTGGCCAAGACGTAACACAGCCATGCTTAACGCATCGCTGCGACGGGGCGTCTCAAGCGCTGCTTTTTCGCGCGGGACGCGATTTTTCTGTGGGCCAAAGCCGCCGAGGGGGCCCCGGTCCCGCTTAGGAGACCGGGGCCAGCCGGCGCGATACTCGGCGTCGGCGGAAGGCGACGCTACTTGGGCTCGTCCGTACGCCTTCGTGTCCGTCCCGCTCAGAGACGGTTGCGGGCGGATGCGCTATGTCGTGCAGGATGCGTTCCAGCGGCTGCGATCGCGGCTTGGCAGGAAGGGGCGATCCATGCGGGTCCTGATCGTCTACGGCACCTCAGAAGGCCACACGCGCGAACTTGCGCACGAAGCGGGGCATGCGCTGAGCCAGGCGGGCTACCCGACGGCGGTCGAGCCGGCCGGGACGGATTCAGGCTACCCGGATCCAAAGCCCTACGACGCCGCGATCCTGGCCGCCTCGTTGCACGTCGGACGCTACCAGCCCGCGCTGGTCGCCTACGCGCGGGCGCAGCATGAGGCGCTCAATGCGCTGCCGTCGGCCTTCGTTTCGGTCTCGCTGTCCGCAGCGGGGCTCAATCCCGAGGACTGGGAAGGGCTGGAGGACAGCCTCGCGCGCTTCCAGCATGAGACGCTGTGGACGCCGAAGGCCGTGCACCAGGCGGCGGGCGCCATCCGCTTCAGCCAGTACGACTTCTTCAAGCGCCTGGTGCTGAAGCACATCGCCGCCGAGCGTGGCCACAGGACAGTCGCGTCGCGCGACTACGACCTCACCGATCACGCGGCGTTGCAGCGCTTCGTGCTGGAGTTCGTCGAGCAGGGGACCAAAGCGCCCGCCCGACGACCTTAGGTGGGGTGCGCGGGCGGATGCGATTAATGATGTTGCAATCCTGTTTGTCTGTAAGGGACTGCAGCATCAACGGAACTCTGGGTGATCTTGAGGTGGGGGCGACGAGACGATGACCGTGCGCCCGCAGCTGCTGTTCCTGACGCAGCGCATCCCCTATCCGCCGATGAAGGGCGAGAAGATCCGCCCGCTGCAGACGATCCAGCATCTGCGAGAGACCTACGACATCCACCTCGGCACGCTGATCGATGATCCGCGCGACTGGGAGCATGTGCCGGCGGTGCAGGCGCTCTGCGCCAGCTCCTGGTTCTCAGGCGTCAACCGCAAGCTCGCCAACGTCACCTGCCAGACCGGCTGGCTGACCGGCGAGCCGCTCAGCGTCACCTTCTACCGCGACCGTAAGCTGCAAACCTGGGTGAAGCGGGTGCTCGACGAGGTGAAGCCCGAGGCGATCTTCGTCTTCTCCGGCAACATGGCGCCCTACGTCCTGAACCTGAGAGGCGTCGAGCGGGTCCGGCTGGTCGACCTGACCGACGTGGATTCCGAGAAGTGGCGCGCCTACGCCGACGTCGCCCGCTTCCCGATGAACTTCGTCTACAAACGCGAATGGAAGAAGACCGCCGAGCTCGAGGCGAAGATCGCGCGCGAGTGCGACTGGTGCACCTTCGTCTCCGACGACGAGGCGGCGCTGTTCGGCAAGCTGCAGCCAGCCCAGGCGGCCAAGATCCGCGCGGTCAGCAACGGCGTCGACCACGCCTATTTCGACCCCGCCTTCGACTATGTCGCGCCGTTCGAGACGGATCGGCTCAACTTCGTCTTCACCGGCACCATGGACTATCCGCCGAATGTCGATGCGGTGGTCTGGTTCGCTCGTGAGATCCTGCCGGTGATCCGCAGAACCGCGCCGGACGCCCGTTTTCACGTGGTGGGGTCCAGCCCCTCGGCGGACGTGCAGGCGCTCGCCGCCCTCGACGGCGTGTTCGTCACCGGGCGCGTGCCGGACGTCCGGCCCTATCTCGCCCACGCGACGGCCGGCGTCGCCCCGATGCGCATCGCGCGCGGGATCCAGAACAAGGTGCTCGAAGCCATGGCGATGGCGCGGCCGACCGTGGTGACACGCGACGCCCTCGAGGGCATCGACGCCACCCCTGGGACGGAAGTCCTGCTCGCCGACACCGCCGAGGCCTTCGCCGCCGCTTGCCTTGAGACCGCCGAGGCCAAGGCCGCGGCCATCGGTGAGGCGGCCCGGAAGAGGGTGCTGCGCGACTACGTCTGGGCCGAGCGGCTGCGCGGCTTCGACCGCCTGCTGGCGCCCGGAGCGGCCTGACAATGCGTATCCTTTTCCATCACCGCATCGCCTCGCGCGACGGCCAGTCGGTGCACATCGAGGAGATGATCGCGGCGCTGGAGCGGCAGGGCCACGAGACGCGGCTGGTCGGCCCGGCGAGCTGGGCAGCGAGCGGCTTCGGCAGCTCCAACAAGCTGGTCGATGCGATTAAGCGGATGATCCCCGGCGCGCTCTACGAGCTGCTGGAGGTCGCCTACAATCTGAAGGCCTACGGCCGCCTGAAGCGCGCGGTGGCCGAGTACCAGCCGGACGTCATCTACGAGCGCTTCAGCCTGTTCCTGTTCGCGGGCGTCTGGGTGCGCAAGCAGACCGGCCTGCCACTGCTGTCGGAAGTCAACGCGCCGCTGTTCGAGGAACGGGCGAAGAACGACGGCCTGAAGCTGCACGCGCTCGGCCGCTGGGCGCAGGGCTACATCTGGCGGCGCGCCGACCACCTGCTTCCGGTCACCGGCGTGCTGGGGCGAACCGTCCGCGACTACGGCGTCGCGCCGGAGAAGATCACCATCGTCCCGAACGGCATCGACCCCGGTCGCTTCGACGCCGCCGGGACGATTACCGCAGAGGCCGCCAAGCAGAGCCTGGGCGTGCCGCCGCAACGGCTGACGATCGGCTTCACCGGGTTCATCCGCGGCTGGAACGCGGTCCATCGGCTGCTCGACTTCGCCGCCAAGCATCGCGAGACGCTCGACCTGCACATCCTGGTGGTCGGCGACGGGCCGGCGCGCGACCCGCTGATCGCCTACGCCGCCGAGAAGGGCATTCCCGACCGGCTGACCATCACCGGCGTGGTCGAGCGCGATGAAGTGGCCCGTCACGTGGCGGCCTTCGACATCGCCGTGATCCCCGGCGTGACGCCATACGCGTCGCCGCTGAAGCTGTTCGAATATCTGCAGTTGGGGCGGGCGATCGTCGCGCCCGACACCGAGAACATCCGCGAGATCCTCACCGACGACGCCGACGCCCTGCTGTTCGATGTCGCCGCGGAGGCGGCGCTGGAGGGGGCGCTGCTGCGGCTGTGCAGCGACGAGACCCTGCGCCGGCGCCTCGGCGCGGCGGCCCGCGAGACCATTTCGGCCAAGTCGCTCACCTGGGATCAGAACGCCAAGCGGGTCGTCGCGATTGGCGAGGCGCTCGTGGCGCCCAGGCCACAGTCCTGACAAGGCTTTGACCTAGGAGGAACTTCGGGCGCGCCGGAGCGCTCTCAAGGTGTAGCTGCAATCGGCTGAAGTTCCATGGCCAGGCACCACTTTCGCAGCCAGCCGACGCTCCAACGCAGCGGAGGCGGCGCGTCATCCTCACTGATGGGCATTGGCCTCGTCGTCGTCCTTGCGATCGGGGCCGGCGTGCTGGTTAGCACCACGTTCCGAGCCCTCGACACCTGGGCGAACAGGCCCGCCGAGACGGCCCGCGCCGAGAATCTGACGCCGGTTGCGCCCGCTCAAGCTCCCGCCGCTCTCGCTCCGCAACTCGCCCAGGCCGCGCCCGAAGCCGTGGCTGCGCCCCCGCCGCGCATCGTCAAGGCTACGGCGCCTAAGAAACCCCGCGCGCTCAAAACTGAGAAGGCCGAGTCGCAGGCGGCGCCGGCTGACGGCAAGGCGCAATGGGCCAGGCAGCAGAGCGACTACCAGCTCGCCCGCACCGCCTACGACGCCAACGAGCGGGCGGAAGGGTATCGCTGGGCCCGGCAGAACAAGGTCCGCACGCCACGCTACTGCCGTCCCCTCGAGCAGCAGCGCAACAGCGCCTTCATGGAAGGCTGCCTCAACTACGCCAGCCAGAAATCCTCCGCGACGGGCGGGGGCGGGCCGGTGGATCCGGGCTAGAGGAGCCTGTACTCGCTTTCCGGCGCCGGCGCGCCGTCGGTGCGGATGAGGCCGCGGCGGGCGAGGTCGATCATGTGGGCCAGCATCGAGCAGGCGGCGGCGGGGTGCAGCCTGGGATCGACGTCGGCGTAGAGCTTGGGCACCAGTTCGCCGATGCGGGCGGGGCCGGATTGCAGGGCCGTGAGGATCTGGGTTTCGCGCGCCCTGCGGTGGGCGGCGTAGGCGGCGAGGAACGGCTCCGGCTGGCGGATGGGCGGGCCGTGGGTCGGCCAGAGCGTCGCAAAGCCCCGCGCCCGCACCTGCTCCAGGCTTGCCATGTAGGCGGTCATGTCGCCGTCGGGCGGAGCGACGATGGTGGTCGACCAGCCCATGATGTGGTCGCCGGTAAAGAGGGCTTTCTCCTCCAGCAGCGCGTAGCAGATGTGATTGGAGGTGTGGCCGGGCGTGGGGATCGCCTCGAAGGTCCAGCCCTGGCCGGCGACGCGGCCGCCGGCGCAGAGGCTGACGTCCGGAGCAAAGGCGCCTTCGCCGGCGTGCTCCATCTGCGGCCCGTCATCGGACACGACGGCCTTGGGGGCAGCGCAGCCGTAGATCTGAGCGCCGGTCGCCGCCTTCAGAGGCGCGGCCAGCGGGGAGTGGTCGATGTGATGGTGGGTGATCAGGATCGCGCTCACCCGCTCGCCGGGGATGGCGGCCAGGATCGCCTGCAGGTGCGCGGCGTCGTCCGGGCCAGGGTCGATGACCGCCACCTCGCCCTGGCCGACGATGTAGGTGCCGGTGCCGGTGTAGGTGAACGGGCCGGGATTGTTGGCGATCACCCGGCGGATCAGCGGCGAGACCTGCTGCACGACGCCGTACTCGAACTGGATCTCACGGACGTAGGGGATCATCGGATCAGCCGGGGAGCACGCCCGAGAGGTCGTAACCGGCCTCGCGGCCAAGGCCCACCAACTCGTTGCGAGGGCGGGCGCCGGACAGCGCCTCGCCCAGCGCCCAGGTGACGATCGAGCGGGTGCCGGAGCGGCAGTAGGCCAAGGTCGGGCCGTTGGCCTCGGCGAGCACGCGCTGCTCGGCCTCCACCTGCTCGCGCGTCGGCCCGCCGCGCACCGGGATGTGGACGTAGGCGAGACCGGCGGCGGTCGCGGCGGCCTCGATCTCCGCGCTCGTCGGCTGGCCGGGCTCCTCGCCGTCGGGCCGATTGTTGATGATCAGACGAAAGCCCTGGCGGGCGGCTTCGTCCACGTCGCCCAATGAGATCTGCGGGGCGACGGAAAGCTGGTCTGTGACGCGTCGGAACTGGCTCATGGCTCATCTCGGGTTGCGGCGGCCCTTTCGCCCGGTTTGACATCAATCCGGCGGGGAGGGAAGTTCGGGCGGCCGACCCGTCGACAGGCCGCCCGGTCCCCATGCTCCGCTTTATCGGCCGGCGCCTGCTGGTCGCCGTCCCGACGCTCTTCCTGGTGGTGACGCTCGCCTTCTTCATGATGCGCGCGGCGCCCGGCGGCCCGTTTGACATGGACCGCAAGCTGGCGCCGGCGATCGAGCAGAACGTGCTGGCGCGTTACGGAATGAACCGGCCGCTGGGCGAGCAGTATCTGTCCTATCTGGCGGGCGTGGCGCGCGGCGATCTCGGGCCGTCGCTGAAATACAAGGACAAGAGCGTCCTCGACATCCTCAAAGAGAACGCCCCGATCAGCCTCAAGCTGGGCGGGCTGGCGATCTCGCTCGCCGTCGTGCTGGGCGTGAGCCTGGGCGTGCTGGCGGCAGCGTGGCAGAATCGGCCCGGCGACCACGTGGTGATGGCGGTCGCGGTGCTGGGCGTCTGCATCCCCACCTTCGTCACCGCGCCGCTGCTGGTGTTGGCCTTCGCCTCCAAGCTGGGATGGCTGCCGAGCGGCGGCTGGAACGACGGGGCGTGGCGCAACCTGGTGCTGCCGGTGGTGGTGCTGGCCCTGCCGCAGATCGCGGTGATCTCGCGACTGACGCGGGCGGGGATGATCGAGGTGCTGCGCTCCAACTATATTCGCACCGCGCGTGCGAAGGGGTTGCCCGAACACAGCGTGATCTTGCGCCATGCGCTGAGGGCGGCCATTCTACCTTTGGTGGGCTATCTCGGCCCGGCTTGCGCGGGCCTGCTGACAGGCTCGCTCATCGTGGAGCGGATTTTCAACCTGCCTGGCCTCGGTCGCTTCTTCGTCATCAGCGCCCTGCAGCGCGACTACACCGTGGTGATGGGCATGGTGATCGTCTACGCCGTGCTGATCGTGCTGCTAAATCTGCTCGGAGACCTGATCTACGCGGCCCTCGATCCACGAGTCAGGCTCTCATGAGGCGACTTACCAAGGGTACGGGCCGCAGCGTCCAGACGATGATCCAGGCCGCCCGCGGGCGCAGTCTTTGGGATGACGCCCGCACCCGCCTCCTGCGTAACAAGGCCGCAGTCACAGGCATGACCGTGCTCGCCGCGCTGGCGGTGGCGGCGATCCTGGGTCCCCTGGTCGCGCCTTTCGCCCACGACGAGATCAGCAAGGCGGAGGTCTGGCTGCCCCCGCTCACCGACGGCCATCTCCTGGGCACCGACGCGCTCGGCCGCGACCTGTTTTCGCGGCTGTTGATGGGCTTGCGGGTCTCGCTGGCGATCGGCCTGGTGGCGACCGCCGTCTCGCTGGCCATCGGCGTGGCCTGGGGCGCGACCGCCGGCTTTGTCGGCGGCCGTACGGACGAGACCATGATGCGGGTGGTCGACGTGCTCTATTCGCTGCCCTTCATCTTCTTCGTCATCCTGCTGATGGTGACGTTCGGTTCGAACCTGATCCTGATGTTCCTGGCGATCGGTGCGGTAGAATGGCTGACCATGAGCCGCATCGTGCGCGGCCAGACGCTGTCGCTGAAGCAGAAGGAGTTCGTCGAGGCGGCCCGGGCCTCGGGGCTCAGCGACGGCCAGATTGTCGCGCGCCATATCATCCCGAACCTGCTGGGCCCGGTGGTCGTCTACGTCACCCTGACCATACCGGCGGTGATCCTGGCCGAGAGCTTCCTGAGCTTCCTGGGCCTTGGCGTGCAGCCGCCGATGTCCTCGCTGGGCGGGCTGATCGCCGACGGCGCGCAGCAGATGGAGCTGGCCTGGTGGCTGCTGGTCTTCCCGTCGGCGGCGATGATCCTGATGCTGCTGAGCTTCAACTTCATCGGCGACGGCCTGCGCGACGCCATCGACCCGAAGGATCGGTAGAAGCGAGGCTTCGCTGGCGACCGGAGCGGCGTTCGGCGGCTCAGCAAGATTTGTCGACGGACCACACAGACCACACCGGCGCGCTCGCCGGCGATCTGATGGCGAACGAGTGACCGGCCGACGGGTGGCCGTGGTCAAATAGGCGGCGCCTCCTCGATCCGCCGGGCATGCCAGTAAACTACTCGTCCCGGTGGACGCGAACCGGCATCTTGCCGCCGACCATCATCATGTAGCTGCCGAGCATGGCCTTCTTGATCCGGGCGCGGGAGCCGGGTTTGGGCTCGCGGCTGAAGTCGCCGCTGTCGATCTGGCGCCAGACCTGGCCGCCTTCGAGCCTGATCAGCCATTTGCCGTCGGCGCTGCGCCTGGCGCTATCCACGGCCAATTCGACTTCGTCGACGTCTTCGGGCTTATCACCGGCGCGGTTGAACAGGCTGAGCGAGGGCAGGGTGAAGCCGAACGCCTGCTTGCGCACCTCGCGGACCTGGGCGCGGTCCACCGCCACCACCTGTCCTGCGGCGAGTTGCCGGCCGAGGTCGTCGACGGCGGCGTCGTAGCAAGCCAGGCGTTGAGCGCCGTCGCCGATCTTGCGGCAGTCAATGGTGGCTTGGACCCCGGGCGGCGGCTTGCCGGCCGGCTCGGCCGCAGCGGCGCTTCCGACGATCAGCATAAAAAATGTGACGGTAACCGAGTTACTTTTCGATCGAAAAGCCGTCATCCCCGCCTCCAATCTCGGCACTGCAACGACACGCATAGTTTCGCACGCTGGGCGCCACAATGGCGCCAATCCATCGACTCTGTTCACCCAACGCTGAAATAAACGCCGAAGAACGCCAAAAGGAGAGCGCGCTAGCGCTTTGGCCATCACCTGCAATTGCCTGCAAGCATCGATTTCACTGTGACTAGAATGTGACACACGCACCAATTGAACGCGGTCGAGCATCCTTTGAAGTTGACGCTCATTTCAAGTGATACGTAACAAATGCGTAACCTGGGCTGACTGGAGCCTTGGATTGCACATTCGAACGCAGGGGCCGTCCCGCAGGCTGGGCCGCGGGCGGCTGAGGAGGACTACCAAAGTGAGCAGAAGGACGATGCGGGAGCGGCTGCTGGCCACTTCCATGATCGGCGGCGTTGCCCTCGTCGGGCTCTCCGCGACTCAGGCCGCCGCCCAGGACGCCGCTCCGGCGCCCGCGCAGGGCGGCGAGGTTGCAGTTCAGGAACTGGTGGTCACCGGCTCGCGGATTCCGCAGCCCAACATGACCAGCGTCAGCCCGATCCAGACCGTGACGTCGCAAGAAGTGGCGCTCGGCGGCCGCGCAGCCACCATCGACATTCTCAACACCCTGCCGCAGGTCAGCATCAACGCGGTGACGGACCTTGGCCCGACCTCTAACCCGCTCTCAGGCCCGGGCGGCGTGGCTACGGCCAACCTGCGCGGCCTCGGCCCGACGCGCACCCTGGTGCTGGTCGACGGCCGCCGGCTCGGCATCGGCGACCCCAACACAGGCAACACCAACCCGGCGCCGGACATCAACCAGATCCCCTCGCAGCTGATCGACCGGGTCGAGGTGCTGACCGGGGGCGCGTCTGCGACCTACGGTTCCGACGCCGTCGCCGGCGTCGTCAACTTCGTGATGAAGCGCAACTTCGAAGGCCTGCAGTTCGACGCCCAATTCGGCGTCAACCAGCACAACCAGCACAGCAAGCTGATGAAGGGCCTGCTGCGCGACGCCGATCCGGCGGTCCCGGTGCCGGGCAAGCGCTGGGACGGCAAGTCGGTCGACTACAGCCTGATCTTCGGCGCCAATGCGCCGGACGGCCGCGGCAACATCACTGGCTACGCGACCTTCCACCGTCAGGACCCCGTGACCTTCGCCGCGCGCGACTGGGCGGCCTGTCAGCTGAACGTCGACCCGTTGGCGCGCTGCGGCGGCTCGGCCAACTCGAACTACTTCACCCGTGCCGATGGCTCGAGCAACGAATTCTCTGTCCTGGGCAACGCCTTCGTTCCTTGGGGCACGTCGGGCACCAAGCCGCCGGGCGAGTTCAACTCCAACCCTTATGAATACCTGATCCAGGGCAACGAGCGCTGGACCGGCGGCTTCTTCGCCAACTACGAAATCAACGAGCACTTCAAACCGTACACCGACTTCTCGTACATGCACGACAAGACCGAGGTGGTGATCGCGCCCTCGGCCTCGTTTATCGGTGACGGCCTCGGCCCGGGCGGCGGCATGCTCGTCAACTGCGGCAACCCGTTCCTGAGCGCGCAGCAGCGCGGCGCGATCGGCTGCGCCTCGGCGGCGGACCAGGTCGAGCTGCTGATCGGGCGGCGCAACATCGAAGGCGGCGGTCGTGTCCAGAGCTACGAGCACGACAACTACCGCGTGGTCTTCGGCGCCAAAGGCAAGCTGTTCGGGCCGTTCAACTACGACCTGTACGGATCGTACTATTACACCTCGCTCAGCCAGCGCAGCTCGAACTACCTGAGCAAGCGCCGGATGCAGGATGCGCTGCTGGTGACCACCAACGCCGCCGGCCAACCGGTCTGCATCTCCGGCGGAAGCTGCGTGCCCTGGAACATCTTCCAGGAGGGCGGGGTGACGGACGCCGCCACAGACTATCTCGACACCGCCGGCTCCAACCGCGGCACGATCACCGAGCAGATCGTCGAAGGCACCATCACCGGCGATCTCGGCGAGTACGGGATCAAGTCGCCGTGGGCCAACGATGCGCTGGGCGTCGCGCTGGGCTTCCAGGTCCGCCGCGACCACCTGGAGTTCAACCCCGACGAGGCGCTGCTCTCCAACGACCTGGCCGGCGCCGGCGGCGCCTCGACGGAGATCGACAACAGTCTGCGCTCGACCGAGTACTACGCTGAAATCCGCGCGCCGATCCTGCAGGACATGCAGTTCGCCCATGATCTAAACCTGAGCCTGGGCTATCGGCGGTCGGAATACTCGACCAGCATCAAGGCCGACACCTACAAGATCGGCGGCGAATGGGCGCCGACGCGGGACATCCGCTTCCGCGGCTCGTTCAACCGCGCGATCCGTGCGCCGAGCATCCTGGAGCTGTACACGCCCCAGGCGGTGACCAATACCAGCCAGGTGTCGGAAGATCCCTGCGCCGCGGGCGCCCAGAACCCGGCCACGCTGCAGCAGTGCCTGCGCACCGGCATCACGCCCGCCCAGTACGGAACGATCGTGCAATGCCCATCCGACCAGTGCGCGGTGTTGAACGGCGGCAATACGGAACTCGCGCCGGAACGCGCGAACACCTACACGGTCGGCTTCCTGCTGACGCCGCGGTTCCTGTCGAACTTCAACGCCAGCGTCGACTGGTACAGCATCACCGTGAAGGGGCTGATCAGCAACATCCCGCTGGGCGTGACGCTGAACAACTGCCTCACCACCGGCGACCCGCAGTACTGCAGCGGGATTGTCCGCAACCCGACCAACGGCATTCTGTTCGGCAGCGACAAGGCGGCAGGCGGCTACATCAACGGCACCAACGCCAACGTCGGCAAGCAGGCGCTGAAAGGCGTCGACCTGCAGGCGAACTACCGGCTCAACTTCGACAAATTCGGCATCGATGAATACTGGGGCGGCCTGACCTTCTCCCTCAACGGCACCTACCAGTACTCCAACAAGACCACGCCGGTGCCGGGCGGCGACACCTATGACTGCATCGGCCTCTACGGCAATCAGTGCCAGACGCTGAATCCGAAGTGGCGGCATAACCTGCGGGTGACCTGGAACGCCCCGCACGACGTGCAGCTCTCCGCGCAGTGGCGCTACATCGGCAAGGTGAAGCTGGAATCCCTCTCCAACGAGCCGATCATCGGCGGCGACACTGGACCCGACTTCAACGGCAAGGTCAGCGGCGAGAGCTACCTCGACATCGCCGCGAACTGGAACATCAACGAAAAGCTCGCGCTGCGGGCCGGCATCAACAACATCACCGACAACGATCCGCCGGTGATCCGTTCGGCGATCTCCGGCTCGGGCGCGCCCAACTCCTACCCGGTCTACGACTACCTGGGCCGGCACATGTTCGTCGCGCTGACCGCCCGGTTCTAAGCTCTAGCAGAGAGGCGCTTTTGGGCGGCGGGAGCGATCCCGCCGCCTTTTTCTTTCGTGAACGCGATCGAGCGCCGTTCAGGAATCCTCAAACACCTGAGGTCTTAATGCCCCGGTTGTGAGCCGGACAGGTAAAGCCTCGCCGGCCAGGGGACATCAAGGTGCAACCGCCCGCCCTGCCGCCGCGGCATTGGGCTGGCCGGAGGATTTCGACGTGAACACCAAGAGCGTGCGGACCCGTCTGCTGACGACCACCGCCACCACCGCCGTGGCTCTGGCGAGTCTTTTCGCCATGCCGGCGCAAGCCCAGGACACGAGCTCCGAGGTTTCAGAGCTGGTCGTCACCGGCTCGCGCATTCCGCGCCCGAACCTCGAACAGCCGACGCCGGTGGGCGTGCTCAAGGTCGAAGACCAGCTCGCGCCGCTGGCGCTGGGCGACATGCTCGCGCGCCTGCCGCAGGTGAGCTTCAACGGCACACTGCGCTCGAACTCGAACAACTTCGGCACCACCGCCGGGATCAGCGCGGCGAACCTGCGCAACCTGGGCGTCTCGCGCACCCTGGTGCTGGTCGACGGTCAGCGCCATGTGGCGGGCGATCTCTCGACCAACGCCGTCGACCTCAACTCCATCCCGACCGCTCTGGTGGACCGCGTCGAGGTGATCACCGGCGGCGCTTCGGCGGTCTACGGCTCCGACGCCGTCACCGGCGTGGTCAACATCATCACCAAGAAGCGCTTCGAAGGCCTGCAGGTCGACGCCACCGGCGGCGGCTATGACGGGTTCGGCGGACGGTACTCCGCCTCGATCACCGGCGGGCGCAACTTCCTCGACGACCGGCTGAACGTGACGGTCAGCGGCTTCTGGCGCAAGGAACAGGCGATCGACGCCAGCGACATTGCGTCGGCCAACAACTATGGGACCATCCTCAATCCAGCGGACCTGGCCCTGGGCGCGCGGGATCCGAGCTTCTTCACCGGCTTCCGCGCCAGTGGTCCGACGACCCCGAACAACGGCATCCCGGACAGGCTGTTCGTGCCGAATGTCGGCACCGAACTCACCACGACGAATGGCGTGCTGGTCAACGCCGGTACCGGCTCGGCCATCGTATTCAACGCGGCCGGCCAGCCCATCGCGGCGCCGCGGCGCACCGGCTACAACAGCTTCGCTTACGGCCAACTGCCGGCCGACTGTGCGGTCTGCTTCTTCCCCGAGGACTACAAGGAAGTTTCCTCGAAGATCGAGACCGGCGGCTTCGCCTTCAAGACGAGTTACGACCTTACATCGAAGGTGCGCGCCTTCGTCGACGCCAAATACGTCGAGAACAACGCCGAGAACAACATCCAGCCGTCCTTCACCGCGGGCGACTTCTTGCTCATGCCGGACAACGCCTTCCTGACGCCGGCGATCGGCCAGGCGGTCGCACAGGACGGTGGGCAATTCTACGTTATCTCGCGCTGGCTGAACGGCGGCCGCAGCCAGGACATCCGCCGCCGCACCTATCGCATGGTCGGCGGCCTGGAAGGCGACTGGGACGCCGACTTCGCCACGGTGAAGTGGAACGCCACGCTGAACTACGGCGAGACCGGCACGCGCATTCGCTACAACGACCTGCTCATCAACGAGAACTTCGCCGCGGCGCTGGACTCGGTCATCGATCCGGCGACGGGCCGCGCGGCTTGCCGCATCAACGTGCCCTCGGCCGGGACCAGCCCGTTCGGCTACGGCGCCGGCGCGGCCAATCGCTCGGCCTGCGTGCCCTACAACCCGTTCGGCGACCAGAACAGCGCCGCGGCCATGGCCTATTCCTTCGGCGACTTCACGGGCAAGGACCGGCTGACCCAGCAGGTCGCCAGCGTCAACGCCCGCTTCGACACCGGCAAGTTCCTGAACCTGCAGGGCGGCCCGGTCGGCGTGGCGGTCGGCGGCGAATACCGCATGGAGCGCACGCACTCGCGCAGTGACGCGCTGCTCACCTCGGGTGGCGCCGATTTCACCGCCACCGACTCCGCCGGCGGCTTCAACGTCGTCGAAGGCTATGTCGAGCTGAGCGCGCCGCTGTTCCGCGACGCCGGCCCGCTAATGCACGAGCTGACCATCGACGGCGCTTTCCGCGGCGCGGACTACAGCACCGTCGGCAAGGTCGCCGCCTACAAGGTGGGCGCCGTCTACGGGCCGACCAACTGGCTGAAGTTCCGCGGCGGCTGGTCGCGCTCGGTGCGCGCGCCGAACATCGTCGAGGCCTACGCCCCGGTGACGTCGGCATTCTTCCCGATCGCCGACCCGTGCAGCGCAGAGAACGTCGGTACGAACGTCAACTACGCCCGCAATTGCGCCGCCGCCGGAATCCCTGCGGGCTTCACGGCCACCACGAACGCCTTGGTCGCCGGCACCTCGTCGGGCAACGCCAACCTCGACCCGGAAAAGTCGAAGAGCTACACCCTCGGCTTCGTCGTGCAGCCGCCGATGGTTCGCGGCCTGGCGATCACGCTCGACTACTATTCGATCCGCATCAAGGACGCGATCACCCAGGTCGCCGCCCAGGACATCATCGATAACTGCTACGGCTCGAACGCGGGCCTGGACGCGACCTACTGCTCGCTGTTCAGCCGCACCGGCGGTCCGCGCTTCGCCCTCACCGGCGTGCAGACGACCTATGTGAACGCCTCCAAGCTGTTCACCGACGGCTTCGAGCTCCAGCTCAACTACGCTGCCGACGTGGGCGAACTGACCCAGAATTGGGGCGCGGCCAGCGCGCTGGACGGTCAGCTGAATTTCCACCTGACGGCGGACTATGTCGTGAGCCTGCGGAACTATCCGTTCCAGGACAACCCGGGGGACGTGAACAAGCTGGAGGGCACCGCCAACGCGCTGTTCGGCAACAACCCGCAGCTCAAGGCCGTGGCCGATCTGGCCTACAGCCAGGGCCCGGTGACCGTCCAGTGGGCGACCCGCTACATCGGCCGCCAGGCGTTGTTCAGCCGCGATCCCTCGGCCACGCAGGGCTCCGAGAGCCTGAACGTCCCCTTCACCGAGCCGACTTTCTACCACGACCTGAAGGTGACCTACCGGTTCGACGGGACCGCCAAGGGCCTCGAGGTGTACGCCGGCGCGCAGAACATCTTCGACGAACAGCCGCCGTTCACGGTGCTGGGCTCGAACCGCGACGCCGCCTTCGACCTCGGCCGCTTCCTGTTCGTCGGGGCGCGGTTCAAGCGGTAAGAGGCGAGCGCTGCGCCTCACCTCCCCCGCGAAGCGGCGGGAGGGGGACCGCCCCGGGGCGCACCGGGCGGTGGAGGGGGCAGGCCGCCGCAATAAGATTCTGGAGGGACGCTGAGTTGTGAGGCGGATAGCGTGGCCCCCCGTGGCTCGCCCCCTCCACCGCCGCTCTTCGCGACGCTGGGCCGGCGGTCCCCTTCCCGCCATTGCTACCGCAATGGGGGAGGTGAAGCCCCTCGGCCGCTTCGCGACAGCTCCCCTTCAGAGGGAGCATCTTCGCGCCTCAGTTCACGCGCTGCGGGGCCAAGACCATGGCGCCCTGCTCGCGCAGGCGGGCCTGCACTAGCTGGTCAACGATCCCTTGCGCGCGCGGGTCGCCGAACACCCAGGCGGCGGCGGCCAGCGTGCGCGCCGCGCTGGTCTCGACGCCCAGCAACTTCTGCAGCGCCTCGATCGGTGACGACGGCGGGCTCATGCGCTTGAGCCGCGGCTCGCCCTCGATCTTGGCGAGGGCCTTCGCGCGGTCGACGGCGTCGTAGAAGCCGCCCAACTGGTCGACGAGGCCGAGCTCGCGGGCCTGGGCGCCGGTCCAGACTCGGCCGCGGGCGATCTCCTGCACGCGGGCCAGCGGCAGCTTGCGGCCCTCGGCGACGCGCACCGTGAACGCGCCGTAGATCTCATCCATCCAGTGGGCGAAGGCGGCCCGCTCCTGCGGGGTGAATTCACGGCTGGAGCCGAAGGCCCCGGCGTAGGAGCTGCCGACGCCGATCTGGCGCAGGTCGACGCCGAACTTGGCGAGCGCCGGGCCCACGGCGAACTTGCCGCCGAATACGCCGATCGAGCCGGTCAGCGTCGTTGGCTGGGCGACGATGGCGGAGGCCTCCGACGAAACCCAATAGCCGCCCGAGGCCGCATAGGTGCCCATCGAGACGACCACGGGCTTGCCCGCCGCCTTGGCCGCGCGGACTGCAGCGAGGATCTGCTCGGAGGCGGTGTCAGATCCGCCGGGCGAATTCAGGCGCAGCACGATCGCCTTGACGTCCTTGGCCTTCACCGCGTCGTAAATCGCCTCGGACAGGTCATCCGAATAGATGTTGGCGCCGCCGGTGAAGGGGTTCGAGCCGCCGTCCTTGCCGGTGATGATCGGGCCTTCCGCCTCGATCACGGCCACCGACGGGCCGGTCGAGGGAATGCGCCGCCGGCCGCGGCCATAGTCGTCGATGTCCAGCGGCTCGGCGTCGTCGCCGGCGCGCTTCAGCAGCGCCTGCTCGGCGTCGCGCACCTGGCCCAGGCGGTCGATCAGCTTGAGGGTCTGCGCCTCCTCGGCGAGGTAGGGGCCGGCCTCGAGCGTCTTGCGCAGCGCGTCGGGCGAGAGCTTCCGGTCCTGCGCGGCCGCCGCCAGGTTGGCGCCGTAGATCGCACTCATCCAGGAGAGCTGCTCCTCGCGGTGCGCCGGCGTGTAGTCGTCGTGCAGATAGCCGTTGACCGCCGACTTGTACTCGTAGCGCTGCTCGTAGTCGGCCTTGACGCCGTACTTGTCGAAGAAGCGCTTCAGGAACAGGTCCTCGCTGGCCAGCCCCGTCACCTGGAAGGACGACGCCGGCTGCATCCAGAATTCGTCGGCGGCGGCGCCCAGCATGTAGGTCGCGGTGACGACGCCGGACGGGTAGAGGCCCTGGCTGTGAGCGAACACCGGCTTGCCCGCGGCGCGGAAGCGGCGGATCGCCTGACGCAGTTCGTCGGCGGCGCCCGGCTCCATGCCGCCCTCCGGCAGGCGGACCAACAGGCCCTTCACCCGATCGTCGCTTTCGGCGCGATGCAGCGACTCGATGATCCCCATCACCGACTTGGATCGGTGGCCGAGGCCCGCCAGCGGGTTCTGCGGCGACTGGTCGGTGAGCGGGTCGCGCAGGTCCAGTTCGAGCACGGCCTTGGCCGGAGTCGATTCCGGCCCAGCCGCGTTTGCCGCGACCGCGATCAGCGCGATGGGCACGCCGACGAGGAAGAGGATCAAGCCCGCGAATACGCCCGCCGCGGTGATCAGGAACTGCTTCATGTGGTCAGCCAAAGGTTGCGATCAGGCGTCGCTCAGGCGGCTCTCGCACACAATCGCCGCGGCGGGAAGATGGCGCGGGCCACGGGATTGCCCGCGGCGGCATTGTCGGATTGATTGCCCCGCCTCAGGCCGCCGGACCGTGGCCTGCGTCAGAAGGGAAGGGAGCGACGTTCAAGATGCTGGGGGTGCTGTCGCGGCGGGTGGACATGACGCGCGACGAGTCGATGGCCTATTGGACCCAGCATCACGCGGCGCTGGCCAAGAGCGCCGGCAAGGACGACCCCGCGACGCTGGCGCGAAGAGCACGTGCCGCGCGAGATGGAGTTCTGGGGCGATCGGCTCTCTCGTCTGGTGACCAACCTCGCCACGCCGTTCGTCTGGACCGATTGCGGCGGGGAGATCGCCGCCTACGACGGGGGCGCCGAATACTGGTTCACCATCGAGGCGGAAGAGGTGTTGGCCAGTCTCGCGGCCTATCCCGCGGCGCTGGTCGAGAGCCAGCAGGCGTGCATGGGCGCCACCGGCCGCATGTTCGTGCGCGAGGTCGTGCAGATCGACCGCGAGCTTCAGGACGCCTGAGCCGAGCAGAGATTTCGTTTAATTATCGGCGTCGCCCGAGAATTTCTCGGGGTTCCAGCGCGCTACCCGCGTCTAGATTTTGCGCCTACATACGCCGCATCGGCGAGGTTTGAGGAAGTTGTGATGACTGACGTTTCGGCGCTGTTCACGCCGGTGAGGCTCGGAAACCTCGAGCTGCCCAACCGCATCGCCATGGCGCCGATGACGCGCCGCCGGTCCCCCGACTACACGCCGGGCCCCGACGTCGCCGCCTATTACGCCCGCCGGGCGCGCGCCGGCGTCGGACTGATCATCACCGAGGGCACGACCGTCGACCATTCGGTCGCCACCATCAGCGACTCCATCCCCGCCTTCCACGGCCACGCGCTCGAGGGCTGGAAGCAGGTGCTGGCTGAAGTGCATGCGGCGGGCGGCAAGATCATGCCGCAACTCTGGCACCTCGGCATGGCGCGTGACGCAGCGTTCGCGCCCAATCCCGACAAACCCAGCGTCGGTCCCTCCGGCCTGGTGCAACCCGGCGAGCGCAAGTCCGAGCCGATGACCGAGCAGGAGATCGCCGACGTGGTCGACGCCTTCGCCCGAGGTGCGGCGGACGCCAAGGCGCTCGGCTTCGACGGCGTCGAGCTGCACGGCGCGCACGGCTACCTGATCGACCAATTCTTCTGGGCAGGCACCAACGAGCGCGCCGACGCGTGGGGCGGCGACGCCGTGGCGCGTACGCGGTTCGGCGTAGAGATCATCGCTGCGGTGCGCCGCGCTGTTGGCCCGGACTATCCGATCGTGCTGCGCTGGTCGCAGTGGAAGTCGAGCGACTACACTACCAAGCTGGCGTACACCCCGCGCGATCTGGAAGCCTTCCTGACGCCTCTGGCGGCCGCGGGCGTGACCGCCTTCCACTGCTCCACCCGGCGGTTCTGGGAGCCCGAGTTCCCGGACACCGGCGAGAAGCTGAACCTCGCCGGCTGGACCAAGAAGCTCTCCGGCCTGCCGACCATCAGCGTCGGCTCCGTCGGCCTCAGCCGCGAGGACGACATGAAGAACCGCAGCGCGCGTATCGAATCGAGCCTCAGCCACCTGGAAACGCTGGCGGGCATGATCGAGCGCGGCGAGTTCGACCTGATCGCGGTGGGCCGCGCGCTGCTGGCGAATCCCGAATGGCCGACTCTGGTGCGCGAAGGCCGCTTCGACGAACTCGCCGATTACAGCGGCGAGGTGTTGAAGACGCTGGTCTGAGCTAGCCGCGCGGTCGGAGCGGCTCGGTGATCGGGCCGTAGTGCTCCGGCCGCCGATGGCGGGCGAAGTCGAACAGGCCTTTGGCGTAGTAGCGGCGGACGTCGAGGTCGATCTCCGCGACCACCAACTCGTCGCCGTTGGTCCTGGCCTCGGCGAGGATCTCTCCGGTTGGCGAGACGATGAGGCTGCCGGCCATGTAGTCGCAGCCGTCCTCGACGCCCGCCTTGCCGGCCGCCACGACGAAGGCGGCGTTCTGGTAGGCGCCCGCCTGGACGCTGAGCCGATGCTGGCGCAGCCGCAGGTCCGGCGTGTTCCAGGCCGGCGCGCCGGGGCTCTCGGCCGGCGTGCAATAGCCCAGCAGCACCACGTCGGCGGCAGCCAGGCCCAGCACCCGGAACGTCTCCGCCCAGCGCCGGTCGTTGCAGATGCACAGGCCGAGGTTCGCGCCCATGCTGGCGGCGACCGGGAAACCCAGGTCGCCGACGGTGAAGTAGCGCTTCTCCAGCGCCTGCCAGGCGAGGCCCGCGACGGGCTGCTCGGTTCCAGGGAGATGGATCTTGCGGTAGCGCGCGACGATCTCGCCCTGGTCGTCGACCAGCACGGCGCTGTTGAACCGCCGCCCGTCCGGCGTCTTTTCCGCGTAGCCGAGGTAGAAGCCGACGCCGAGATCGCGGGCGGCGTCAAACAGTGGCTGGGTCGCGGGACCCGGCAGCGTGGTCTCGAAGTAGCGGTCGAGCTCGGCCTCGCTCTGAAAATCGTAGCGCGGGAAGTAGGTGGTCAGCGCCAGCTCGGGAAAGGCCACGTGCCCGGCGCCGACCGCCTTGGCCTCGCGCAGAAGCCCCATCATGCGCTCGACCGGGCCGGAGCGATCCTCGCCCGGCTGGTTCGGGCCGAGCTGGCCTGCGGCGACGGTCAGCGTGCGCGTCATCTCAGGCGCTCGCCAGCGCCGGCTCGAGCCAGTGCGCCGTGAGCTGACCGACGTCCTTCAGCTCGGCGAGCCGCATCACGTCGCGCTTCACCGCCCGCGCCGTTTCGGCCGGGAAGGCGCGGCCGAACAGGGCCATGAACTTCGCCTCCAGCTCGGCGCGGGAATAGGGGTCGCTGTCGTCGCCGCGGTTGGAGCGGACCTCCGCGCTGGCGGTCGCGCCGCCCTTCAGGAACACCGTCACCCGCGCCGGTCGATGTTGCGGCAGCTGGGCGGTCATGGCCGGGTCCTCGGTGATCGTCACCCGGGCGGCCAACGCGCGGATCGCCGGGTCGCGCACTGCGTCCCAGGAGAAGCTCTCCACGTCGCTGGATCCGGTCGCGAGCCGGGTGGCCACCGCGAACGGCACCGAGAAGCGGGCGGCCAGCGTGTTGCGCGGCGCCGGGTCGTCCATCTCGGCGGCGTCGCGGTAGCTCAGCACCTCGACCCGCTCGATCGCGTCGGCCGCGATCGGCCCATGTTCGGCCAGCAGGCGCTCCAGCGCATCGAGCGCGCCGTGGTTGTAGCGACAGCAGGAATGGCGCTTGAAGTAGTTGCGCGTCACCTGCCACTCGCGGCCGAGATCCTGCAGCATGACGCCGGGATCGAAGCTCTCGGACACCACCTGGCCGAACACGCTGGCGATCCCATCATGCTCGCCGATGAAGCCGGCCTGCGTCAGGTCGAGCGCCAGGAGGCCCATCTGGTTGCTCACCCCTGCATAGGCGTTCCGCACCAGCCCGCCCTCCAGCATCGTCTTCTTGCTGGTGGCCAGCGTCAGCGAGGAGGCGACGTTGATCAGCTCCGCCATCCGGGTCGCGTCGAAGCCCGAGAGCCGGCCGACGGCCGCCGCGGCGCCGATCGTCCCCCAGGTGCCGTGCATGTGCATCGTGGGGCGCAGCTTGATGGCCATGCCGAGACGTGCGCCGGCCTCGTAGCCGACGACGAAAGCCTCCAGCAGGTCGTGGCCGGACGCGCCCTTCGCCTCGGCCAGCGCGAGGGCGGCGGGGAAGGCGTGGATGCCGGGATGGCCGCGGGCGAAGCGGTTGCCCTCGTCCATCTCCAGGAAGGTGCCGGCGATTCCGTTCAGCAGCGCCGCCGACTGGGGCGCTGTGCGTCGGCCCGCGCCGATGACGCCGCAGGGGCCGGGCGCGGTCGCCAGCCGCTCGGTGGCCGCAGCCATTTCCGGCTCGCACGAGCCGGCGACGGTGGCGCCCAGGGTGTCGAGAATCACCCAGCAGGCCTGCTCGACGACCGGCGCGGGCATGTCCTCGAGGCGGGCTTCCGCCAGGAAGGCGCTGAAGGTGTCGAGCCAGGCTGGCATGGCGCTCAAGCCTCCGTGACGCTGCGGAAGTGGGTTGCGGCTTCAGCAGCCGTCGTCTTCCAGACCCCGCCGAACTGCAGCAGGCGGTGCAGCGCCTGGTCCAGATAGGCGATGCGGTGCGCCATCCCGATCAGCCAGGGATGCAGCGACAGGACGAAGATCCGCCCGCCTTCGCCGTGCAGGGTCTCGAACGCCTCGCCGACCATCTTGGGGTAGAGATCCATGCCGAGCCTGCGCAGCCAGAGCTGCTGGACGTCGTCCCACTCCGGCTGGCTGGGGATGGAGACCAGCGGCGCTCCGCCGGCGTCCATCAGATAGGGCTGGTCGTCGTTGGGCCAGTCGAGCACGTATTGCACGCCCGCTTCAGCCAGCAGCCTGGGCGTGCGGGCGCTTTCGCCATAGTCCTGGCCGACCCAGCCGACGGGGCGCACGCCTGTCGCCGCCTTCAGCTCACCGAGCGAACCGGCGATCAGGTCGCGCTCGGCGTCCTCGCTCATGGCGCCGGTGATCATCTCGTTGGCGAAGCGGCCGTGGCCGGCGAACTCGTAACCGCGCTTCTGCAAGGCCTCGACGACGTAGGGGTAGCGCCGGGCAGCCGAGCTGTTGGCCGCCACCGTCGCCTTGAGGCCGTAGCGGTCGAGCACCTCCAGCAGGCGGAAGACGCCGACGCGGGCGCCGTAGTCGCGCTGCGTCCAGGTGCGGTAGTCGGGATCGAAGCTGCCGTACTCGCCGACGAAGCGCGGGTCGACGTGGGCGCCGGCCGGCGCGGCGAGGTCCCAGTATTCCAGGTGCAGCAGCACCACGAGGGCGATCTTGGCGCCGCCCGGCCAGCGCAGCGGCGCCCGGGCCCCGATCGGCGAATAGGGGTAGTAGGGATTGTCCATCCCCCGCGGAATCGGCGCTCTCATGCTAAGCTTCCGCGCCGAGATGCGCCTGGAACGCGGCTAGGCCGTGGGCGCGGTACCAGGCGGCGATCTCCTCGCCGGTGGCGACCCAGACATCCTCATGCCCTCGAATGTAGGCCAGCGCCCGGTCCAGCGCCCGGATCCGATGCGGCGCTCCCATCATGTAGGGGTGCAGCGCCACGCACATCACGCGCGGTTGGCGCTCGCCCTCGCGGTAGACGGTGTCGAAGTGGTCAGTGACCATGCGGGCGAAGGCATCGGCCTCGACCGGCTGGCGGTAGACCATGGCGTCGTTGAGATCCATGGAATAGGGCACCGAGATCAGCGTCCCGTGCTTGCTCTTCAGCGGCGTCGGCTGGTCGTCGTGGTAGAAGTCGCAGATGTAGTCGAGGCCCGCCTCCGCCACGAGGTCGACGGTGTTGCGGGTGAAGGAGACGGCCGGGCCGAACCAGCCCTTCAGCGGCCGCCCAGTGGCCTCCAGGTGGATCTTCTGGCACTGCGCGATCGCTGCGCGCTCCTCGTCCTCGCCATAGCCCCAGTGGTAGCGGGTGTTGAACAGGCCGTGGGACATGTATTCCCAGCGGCGCGCCTCCATGGCTTCGAAGATCTCCGGGTACATGCGCAACACGGCCATCGACAGCGAGACGGTGCAGCGAATGTCGTGTTTGTCGAGCACCTCGAACATCCGCCACAAGCCGACGCGGTTGCCGTAGTCGCGGCCGCCGTAGCCCAGGACGTCGGGGTGCGGCGTGCGCGGCCAGGGATTGCGCACCCGCGCCTCCGCCGGGAGGTACTCGTAGTGCTCGATGTTGGGCACGACCCAAACCGCCACGCGCGCGCCGCCGGGAAGCTCCAGCTTCGGCCGCTCGACAATGGGCGAATAGGAATAGCGGGCCTGGGACAGATCCTCGGTCACGCCGCCGCGAAGCCTGCGTTCTGCAACGCGACGAAGTAGTCGCACGCCTTGGCGTGATCGGCGTCCGCCTCGGCGGGATCGCTCCGCAGGCGTCGCTCGGGCACGAAGTGCTTGTACTCGTCGACCCCGCGCACCAGCAGCGTGCTCGGCCGAACAGGGCCCGTCGGCTTCACGTGGGTGGGGATGAAGCTGATCCCGTAGCCCATCCGCCGGTCGTTGGAATTGTTCGGCCCCGAAGCGTGCACCGTGCGGGTGTTGTGCATCGACACCTCGCCTGCCTTCAGCGGCAGGGTGATCCCGTCGTCTTCCGCGTAGCCGCCGACGCCCTGGCCGCGGCGGATCATGTTCATCGGCGACGGCGCGTCGAAATGGTCGAGCTGTCCCAGCTTGTGGCTGCCGGGGATCACGCGCACGCAGCCGGCCTCTTCTGAGGCTTCCGAGAGCGCGACCCAGGCGGTCACATGGTCCTGAGGGTCGAGGTAAAAGTGGGTGGAGTCCTGGTGCCACAGGACATAGGCCGGCGTGTTCGCCTCCTTGATCCACATGGTCGAGTGGTAGACGAGGATGTTGGGGCCGATGAGGTCCTCTACGGCGTCGAGCACCTTCTGATGGTGCACCAGAGCGTCGGCCCAGTTGAACAGCAGGTAGGACTTGGACTTCTGCGGGAAGTCGAGCGGATGGCCGACGCGGGCCTCGTAGGCCTCGATTTCGGCGCGGAGAGCCTTCACCTCCTCGTTGGTCAACACCGGTGCGCCGGCGCTGTAGCCCAGCTCGTGATAGGTGCGGACCTGCTCGTCCGTCAGGATCTTCGGCATACGCGTGGCCTCGACAAAGCGCTCGCACCGCCCGTTCGGCGATCCGCAGATCGATATTGCGGTCGACGATTTCGCCCTGTCAAACTGGCCCCATGATCCAAGTCCGACCGCGCCTCGAAGGGCGCACCATCGTGATCACCGGCGCGGCGTCGGGGATCGGAGAGGCCACCGTGCGGCGCGCGCTGGCCGAGGGGGCCTATGTGGCCGCGGTCGACCATGACGCGCAGCGTCTGGAGGCGCTGGCCGCGGAACTGGGGCGCGATGCGCTGGGCGTGTTCCAGGCGGACGTGCGCGACGAGCAGGGACCTGCGCGGGTTCTGGAGGCGCTGGCCCGCGACGGACGCGCGGTGGACGGCGTCGTCCCCTGCGCCGGGGTCACCAGCGGGGCGACCTTCCTGGCCTCGGAGCTGGAGCTCTGGCGGCGGGTGTTCGACATCAACCTGATGGGCGTCGTCATCTGGACCCGCGCCTGCGTGGCGCAGATGGTCGAGGCGCAGAGCGGCGCGGTGGTGCTGATCGGCTCACAGCTGACCCACGGCGGAGCCGCCGGCAACGCCGCCTACGTCACCTCGAAAGGCGCCATCGCCGCGCTGGCCAAGACCATGGCCTTCGAAGTCGCCGGCAAGGGCGTACGGGTGAACTGCCTCTCGCCCGGCGCGACGGCTACGCCGCTGCTCGCTAACGCCATGGCCAAACGGCCCGACCCCGAGGCTGCGGCGGAGCGCTCCCGCCAGCGCCACGCCATGCGCCGGTTCGGCGAGCCGCAGGAGATCGCCGGGGCGGCCTGCTTCCTGCTGTCCGATGAGGCGTCCTTCATCACCGGCGCCGAACTGCTCGCCGACGGCGGTTGGGCCGTGGCTTAGGCCCCCGCGCTGAAGTCCGTCGCGACCGCTCGGAGCTGTTCGAGCAGCGCCAGCGGCTGGTCGAGCATCGGGTGGTGGCCGGCCTCGGGGATCTCGATCCACTGCGTGTGCGCCGGCGCCCGCTCCTTGAACCAGGCCCGGCCCTCGTCCTGGAACAGGTGGGACCTCTGGCCGGTGATCATCGCAAAGGGACAGCGGATCGCGCTGAAGTGCGGCACGAGCGGCCGGCGGGAGGTCTTGGCGCTGACGTTCTGATCCCCGCGGCGTTCCCAGCGCGCGACGCCGTCCGCGTGCAGCACCTGGCGCACCGCGCTTGCGGCGATGAAATCCATCATCCACGATGGCGCGGCCTCCGCCGGCGGCGTCAGGCGGAAGCGGGCGAGCGCCGCCTCTCGCGTGGCGAACTCGATCCGGCGGACCAGGTCGGGACGCGACGGACGCTGGTCGGAGCCGGTCCCCAGCACGCTGTCGATCGCGACCGCGCCGGCCAGCCGGTCGCCGTAGCGGTCCGCGGCCACGAACAGCGGCAGGCTGCCGAAGGAGTGGGCGGCGAACACCGGCGGCCGATCCGCGGCGAACAGGCCGCCGGCCTCGGCGACGGCCATCGCCTCCGCCGCCATCAGGTCGAAGGTGTAGGCCTCGCGCCAATCCGAGCCGCCCATGCCCGACCAGGAGAAGGCGCAGACGCGGAAGTCGCGCGCCAGCAGAGGCGCGGTGAACCGCCACCAGTCGGCGCTGCAGAGGAAGCCGTGCATCAACAGGAGGCCGGGCTTGCCGCGCTCGCCCCAGCTCAGCACCTCGACCCCGGCGCCCTCGACGTCGACGCGCGAGACCTCCGGTTCCTCGGCGAGGGCCGCCGTGAACCAATCGGGGGCGATCTCTGCGGGGTGCGCTGCGGTGACGTTCGACATGCCGTCTCATGGCACATGTCGGCGGCCGGCGCTCATGCCAAAGAGGTAGTTGTTGCGGAGGGGGCGCCTGCCGAGAGCGGCGCCGACGCTCAGTTGGTTCGACAGCAGGCAGATCGAAGCCGCGCCCGCCCACAGGGACGCGAATGGTTGCGCTTGGCGCCGACGTCCGGCATTTGCTGCGCCGCAACATGTACGAGTGGGGGTACGGCGTGTACGGCCGATATATCAACGACCTTCCTTCGTCGGACGACGGCCTGCCGGCCGAGGCCGGTTGGAGCCGACTGTCCTACGACGAGTTGGACGGGCTCGACGGCCTGTTCAAGCCGCTGCTGGTGCGTGCGGCGGGCGAAGGGCGCGCGGAGGCTCTGATCGAGACCGGGCCGCGTTCGCGCAACAGCACCGGCGGCCTGCATGGCGCTTTCCTCTCGGCGATGGCGGAGAAGACGCTGTTCCTGCCGCTGTTCGTGCACGGCCGTGTTGGCACCGGAGGCGTGGTGGCGGTCGACTTCTCGCTGCAGTTCTTGAGCGGGGGCGACGTGACTCGGCCGATGCTCGCCGAGATCGAGCTGCTACGCGAAACCGGCCGCATGGCCTTCGTACGCGGGCTGCTGCGCCAGGATGGCCTGGCGCTGGTCGGTTACTCGGGGACGCTTCGAAAACTGTCCCCGCCGCGCTGACGCCGGCTCGCCAAGCGGCGCCAAGCATTGCTAGGGTCGCCGCATGCAGGTCATCACAGCCGGTCTCGCCGCCCCCGAAGGACCTGTCGTTCTGCCCAGCGGAGAGGTCGTCTGCGTGGAGATGACCACCGATACGTCCTGCGTCACGCGGGTCGCCGCGGGGGGCGGGCGGAGTCGGGTTTCCGCCACCGGTGGGCGGCCGAACGGTCTGACGGTCGACGGGCAGGGACGATTCTGGGTGGCCGGCGGCCCCGCGCTCGCCGTGAGCTGCTGGAGCCCCGAGGGTGAGCACATCGCTACCTTCGACTGCCCCGACACGCCGCTGCTGTTTCCCAACGACATCGCCTTCGGGCCGGACGACGCGCTCTACGTGACCGACACCGGCTGGCCGTTCGACGATCTTTCGCCCTCGTCGCGCCGCGGCATCCGTGACGACTTCCGCTCGCTGCCGTTTCAAGGCGGGGTCATTCGGCTTGACCCGAAGACGGGGGCCTCACGTCGCATCGTCACCGGCCTGACATTCGCAAACGGCCTGGCGTTCGATCCGGCGGGGGAGCTCTTCGTCAACGAGACCCTGACCGGCGCCATCTCGCACGTGTCCATGGACGGCGTGGTCACCCCCTACGCCAACGTCCTGGAGGCGGTGCGGCCGCACCATTTTCACGGTCCCGACGGCATGGCGTTCGCGGCCGACGGCTCGCTCTACGTCGCGGTCATCGGCGATGGCGAGATCGCGGTGGTCCCGCCCGGCGGCGGCAAGCCCGTTCAACGGTTGTCGACGCCCGGCAAGCTGCCGACCAACGTCGCCTTCGCGCTGAGCGACGAACCGGCCATCTACATCACCGAGGTGCAGCATGGCGTGCTGCTGCGTGCGGAGATCGATCGGGCCGGACTGCCGCTCTACTGCCCGTCGGTCTAGCGTGCGTTAGGCGGCGAGATCGCTGCGACCCGCCGCCCCCGCGCCCTCATCCGCTGTCGCCGACGGCGCGGTCGGCTTGCGCGTGTGCGGGATCGTCAGCGCGAGCAGCATGGTGAGCACGCACGCGCCGGCCATGGTCCCGAACATCAGCTGATAGGCGTGGGCGGTCGGGAACTCCGCAGCGCCGCGGGCCGGATCCGAGATGGTCGTGGTCGCGAGGATCATCAGCATCAACTGCGATCCCACCGCCTGGCCTGCGGAACGGAGCACGTCGGCGAGCCCGATCGTCTCCGAAGTACGCCCGATCGGGGCGGCTCGCGCCAGGATCATGGGGACAGCCGCGAAACTCGAGGCGACGCCGAGCGAGCCGACCAGGGCGATCGCCACCGTCGCCCACAACGAGTTGTGCGTGAACATCAGCATCAGGCATCCGGCCCCGACGACCGCCATGCCTCCAACGATGATGCGCTGCGGCCCGAACCGGTCGCCCAGGTGTCCCCAAAGCGGCGAGGCGAAGGTGGTGATGAAGTTGCCGGGCGCCTTCAGCGCCGCGGCCATCGTCGCCGTGAGGCCCAGGCCAACCCCCGTCCAGACTGGTTGTTGAAGCAGCAGCAGCATCAGCTGCGAAAACTGCAGCACGCCGATCGCGGCCACCGCGAAGGTGGCGTTGGTGAGGGCGATGCGCGGATCCTTGAGCAGGCGGACGTCGATCAGCGGATCGGGGTGGCGCAGCTCGTGGCGAATCCAGACCGCCAGCACGATCAAGCTCGCCGCCAGCAGTCCCCAGAAGCGCGGATCCCAGTTCCAGCCCCGCCCGCTGCTGATCGCCAGCAGCGCGCCCGCGACCCCCGGCACGAAGAGCACGCCGCCAAGAAGATCGAGCTTCTGGACCGTCGGAGCGGACCTGGATTTCGGGATCGCCCACAGCCCGTAGGCGACGAAGGCGGCCGCGATCGCCGCGCTCGCCACGAACAGATGCCGCCATCCCCCGGTGTCGACCAGAACCCCCCCGAGGATCATGCCGACGCCCGATCCCAGCGCCGCGGACGAGGTGATGATGGCGACGCTCATGTTAAGCTTGCGCGGCGCGATGTGTTCGCGAGCCAGGCCCAGCGCCAGCGGCAGGGTCGCCCCCGCGAGGCCCTGGATCGAACGGCCGATGATGACGCCCTCCAGCGTCGGCGAGAGCGCGCTGATCAGCGAGCCGATTACCGCGCCGCCCATCATCAGCAGGAGTACGCGCCGCCGACCGAACAGGTCGCCGAGCCGGCCGCCGATCGCGGCCGTCGCCGCCGCGACGAGAAGATATCCGCTCAGCAGCCAGGCGACCGCCGTCGGGCGGCCATACTCCTCGAGCAGCGCCTTCACGGCCGTGAACACCATGCTGGTTTCCAGCGCCGATGTGGTCACGGCTGCGACCAGCGCGGAGATGAGCAGCGTGGACGCACGCTTCGAAAGGTCGGACTCGGTAGACATGACGGCTGGGAGTTGGAGTTGGTTTTGATGACGGAGTCAAAGGGGCGCGGCGGCTTGCGTGATTTTTCGGTAAAATTAATAAGGCGCACGGCTGTCGGCCGTGGTGAGAGAGGGCCGATTCACCGACCGGGTGGTCAGGCCGCGTAGAATACGAGGCCGATCAAGGCCCAGACGTCAGAGGAAGCCAATGAGCGGGACGAACGCGGAAAACGTGGTGCTGGTGGAGCGTGCCGGCGAGGTGATGATCATCACCATCAATCGGCCGGAGGCGCGCAACGCGGTCAATGTCCCCGTGCACATGGCGATCGGCGCCGCCATGCAGGAGGCCGATCGTGATCCCGGGATCCGGGCCGTGATCCTGACCGGCGCCGGCGAGCTGGCCTTCTGCGCCGGCGCCGACCTCCGCGCGGCGAGCCGGGGCGAACGTGTCCTGCCGCAGGAGCCGGAGTTCCACGCCTGGGGCTTCGCCGGCTTCTGCGCTCACCACATCAGCAAACCGACCATCGCCGCGGTGAACGGCTTCGCCATGGGCGGCGGCTGTGAAGTCGTCCTCGCCGCCGATCTGGTGGTCGCCGCCGACACCGCGACCTTCGGCCTGCCGGAGGTGAAGCGCGGGATCATCGCCGGCTCCGGCGGCGTCTACCGGCTGCCGCGGCAGATCCCGATCAAGGCGGCGATGGAGATGATCCTGATCGGCGATCCGATCACCGCTCAGCGTGGCCTCGAGCTTGGCCTCGTCAATCGCGTCGTGCCGCGCGAGCAGGTGCTGGACGAGGCGCTGAAGATGGCTCGCCAGGTCGCCGCCAACGCGCCGCTGGCGGTCCAGGCGTCGAAGCGGATCGCGCGCGGCATCGTCGACGGCCAGATCTCGGCCGAGATTGACGTCAAGGCGCTGAACGACTCGGAGATGCACGTGGTGAGGCGTTCTGAAGACGCCCGCGAGGGACCGCTCGCCTTCGTTCAGAAGCGCCCGCCAGTGTGGAAAGCAAAATAGTCGGCGAGTTTAGGCTGGTCTAATTGCCTCGCCGGTTTCATTGTGCGCCGCGCCGCAGACGGGGTCAGGCCGCATTGAACGCCATCAAGACCGGCCTGGTGCGGCATCGATCCGCAGGGGAGGAACCATGACCAGAAAAGACCAGTACCAGGAGCTGGCCGACCCGGTGAAGATCGGCTGCCTGTTCGACAATCCGCCGCGGACCACCGACCACGCGGAGCGAGTCTACGATCTGGTGGCCGCGCAGCTGAAGGCGTCGGGGCGGTTCGACCGCGGCATCGAGTTCGTGAAGGTTTACCCATGGGGTCCGCCGGCCGGATCGATCCAGGCCAGCATCGACGCCTATCACCAGCTCTGCGACATGGGCTGCGTCGCGGTGATCGGCTTCAATCACGCCGACGACTCGATCGCGATCGGCCCCTACGCGGACGCCCGAAAGGTGCCGGTGATCGGCCTGGGCGCGACCGCGCATGGCATGACCGATTGGTCGTTCTCAATCTGCTGGAGCAGCATCCCGCACGACGTCTACACCATGGCGAGCTGGCTGAAGCAGAACGGCCACAAGCGCGTCGTGGTCACCTGGGACCGCGCCGACCACGCGCTGGAGAACATCGAGCACTTCCGCAACGCCGCGGCGCGGGCCGGCATCCGCATCCTCGCCGACGAGCGTTTCCCGCAACTGCTGGTGCCGCGCCTGCCGGAGATCTTCGAGCGCACGGTCGGGGAGTTCCGGGCGCTGAAGCCGGATGCGCTCGCCCACTTCGGCACCTCGCCGGTGTCGGGTCGGTGGGCGGATTTTGTCGGCAAGTCGGGCTGGGATATTCCGAGGATCATGAACGACGCCTTTTTCGGCGCGTCCATTCCGGAGAGCCGCAGCCATTACGAAGGCTGGGTCGGCACCACCATGTGGGACGACGACAACAAGGTGCTCGCCAAGTTCTACGACGAGTACACCGCCGCCTACCCGGGCATTCCGTTTGCCAGCCCGGAGATGATCGCGCTCTATCGGGACGGCGTCTCCGCCCTGATCGAAGGCGTCATCCTGGCGCCGACGCTCACGCCAGACGGCGTGCGCCGCGGCCTCGAGCAGGTGCAACTTCTGCCCGCCGCCTCAGGCGGCCCGCGGACCTGCATTTCGTTCAGCCCCTATGCGCACAGGGGCACTCAAGGGGCGGACGTCATGGTGCTCCGTCGCGTCAAGGACGGCCAGCTGATCATGGAAGGCCACATCGAGCTGTTCTGAAGCGGCGCGGCACAAGGGGAGGAGTTGAGCGTGACGAGGCGTGACCAATACATGGAGCAGGGCGATCCGATTAAGATCGGCTGCCTGTTCGACAATCCTGCGGTGAACACCGACTACGCCGAGCGGATCTACGATCTGGTCGCCGAGCAGTACAAGGCGTCAGGCCGCTTCGAGCGCGGCTTCGAGTTCGTGAAGGTTTATCCGTACGGGCCGCCGGCGGGGAACTTCCAGAACGTGCTGCAGGGCTATCACGACCTTTGCGATCAGGGGTGCATCGCGGTCATCGGCTGCAACCACGCCGACGACACCATCGCCATCCCGTCCTACGCCGACGCGCGCAAGGTGCCGTTGATGGCCCTGGGCGCGACCACGCAAGGCATGTCCAAGTTCACCTTCTCCATCAGCTGGAGCAGCATCCCCCACGACGCCTACACCATGGCAAGCTGGCTGAAGAAACAGGGGCATAAGCGCATCGCGGTGAGCTGGGACCGGGCGGACCACGGCCACGAGTACATGCTGCACTTCCGCAACGCCTGCGCCCGCGCCGGCCTGCAGATCCTCACCGACATTCGCTTCCCGCACATCATCCTGCCTGAGCTGCCGCAGATCTTCGACGACGCGGTCAGCCAGTTCAAAGCCCTTCAGCCTGACGCGCTCGCCCACTTCGGCACCGGGTGGGTCGCCTCACACTGGGCGAAGTTCGTCAACGAGTCCGGTTGGAACGTGCCGCGGATCATGAACGACGCCTTCTGCGGCGCGAGCATGCCCGACTATGTCGACTGGTACGAAGGCTGGGTCGGCGTGACCATGTGGGACGACGACAACAAGGTCACGGCCAAATTCTACGACGACTACTGCGCCCGCTATCCGGACGGCGTGCCGCCGGGCCGCGAGCTGCTGGGGCACTATCGCGACGCCATGACGGCGCTGATCGAAGGGATCATTCTCGCGCCGATCATGACGCCGGACGGCGTGCGGCGGGGGCTCGAGATGGTGCAGATGCTGCCGGCGGCGAGCGGCGGGCCTCGCACCTGCATCAGCTTCAATCCGCACAATCACCGCGGGCTGGGCGGCCCCGACGTGATGGTGCTCCGTCGTGTCAAGGAAGGCCAGCTGATCATGGAAGGCCACATCGAGTTGTTCTGACCGCGGGACGCTGTCCTACAGGGCGCGCGTGGCCTACGCGCCGCCGCGATCAGGCCTCAGCCTGAGCCTTAATCGGCGCGTAGGCCGCCAGGTACAGGTTGATCGCCTGGTCGATCACTTCCTCGTCGCTGTAGCTGGTGCTGGTCGTATTCAGGATCCGCGGCGCCGACCCGACGATCAGGGCGAAGTTGTTGGCCGCCAGCAGCGGACGTTCGATCGTCATGACGCCGCGCGCGTTGAGGTCCTCGAACAGCGCGGTCAGCTTGGTCGCGATGCTCTTCTGGGCGACGATCTCGGTGGCCGATCGGTAGACCTCCGGGAATTTCTCGCGGACCGCCGTCACCGCGATCCACAGCCCGGGCATGCTGCTCTTCGCGCTCTTCTGGATGCGGCCGGCCACTTCCTTGAGGATCACGCGAAGCGGGCGCGTGTCGCCTACCAGCTCGGGCTGAGCGCCGGCGTACTCCTGGATCGCCCGCTCGATGATGGTTTTGAACAGCGCTTCCTTGCTCGGGTAGAGGCGATAGATCGTCGGCTTGGTCGAGCCCGCCGCCTTGGCGACGCGGCTCATGCTGCAATCCTCGTAGCCTGCGGTGATGAACTCCCGGGTCGCGGCCTCGAGAATGCGCCGGTGGATGTCCTCCGACTCCTCCGCCGACGGGCGCCCGGGAGCGCGCTTCAGTCCGGTCTCCTGCACGTCTCTAGGCACCTTCGATTGCAAGATTTTTCGGCCAACTATCGGCTTTTAAAATTGTACGTCGAGTCAAGTTGTGGAATCGTGTCGCCGAGCGTTTGGAGGCGTCGGGCCTCCGTGATCGGAGAGGTTGTTCGATGGCGAACCCGTCCCTTGGACGCGCAATCGGCTGGCGGCATGCGGCGGTGTCTCAGCTCGCGCAGCTCCCGTTCGATGACACAACCGGAGCTGTACGACTCCGTATTGCAGCCTTGTAAACTGACATGGCCGGTAAAGAAATCTCCTCGGCACGAGTGGGCGCCGATGTCGCCACGTCGCCTGAGTCGCCCCGTGATTAAGCTTCAGACACGCTTGGAGGCGTCACTATCGTGAGCACTCTGACCCAGCCGCACACGGCGGCGTTCGCACAGCTATGGAGCGAGTTTAGCCAGGGGCTGTCCGCGGCGGGGCAAGCCATCCCGCAGTTCGCGCCGGACGCCAGCGCCAGCGACCTGGCCGACGGCTACCAGCAGTTCGGCATGCTGCTGGAATCGGCGTTTCGCTGGTACCTGCGCTCGGGCGATCCAGACTTCCCGCGCTTTGTCGAGATCAACGACACGCCCGAACTGGCAGACAACCTGTTCGCCCCTGTGCGCGGCGACGCCACCTACCGCCTGCGGGGCGACGTGGGTTCGCTGTTCGACTTCAACATCTCGGTGCACAGCGAGTGGGGGTGGGTCGGGCCGTCGCAGACCTCCGGCGACCTGGGTCGCGAGGAGCTGCAGATCAACGACGACGGCACTTTCGAGCTGATCATCAGCGCCACGGAGCACCCCGGCAACTGGCTGCCGCTGCCGCCCAGCGCCGGCTATATCCAGATCCGCGAGTACTATGAAGACTTCGGTCTGCAGAAGCCGGGCTCGTGGGATATCATGCGCGTCGGGTCCGAGGGACAGGCGCCGCCGCGAGCGGGTATCGAAGACCTGAAGACCAAGCTCGACCTGGCGCTGACCTGGGCCCGGAACTACACGCCCTGGCACTACAAGACGCAGTCCACGATCTTTCCGGCGCAGCCCAACGCCATCCGCCAGCCGACCCCGTTCAAGGGAGGCAACAGCCACATCTGGTACGGCTTCGGGCGTTTCAAACTGGAAGCCGACGAAGCGTTGATCGTCGAGTTCGACAAGCCCGAGGCGCGGCTGTGGGGCATGCAGTGGCTGCAGAGCCCCTGGTACGAAAACCCGGACATGCTCAACCACATGACCAGCCTGCCGAGCGGCGAGATCCACGTCGATGCGGACGGCCGGGTGCGGATGGTCATCGCGGCGAGCGATCCCGGGGTCCCCAACTGGCTTGACTGCGCCGGCTACACCGAAGGCTACTTCGTCACGCGCTGGATCTGGTGCGAGCAGGGGCCGCCGGTCGATGTGCGGGTCGCGCGCCTGGCCGAACTCAGATTGGCCTTGCCCGCGGAGACGCCCCAAGTCACGCCGGAAGCTCGCGCCGCCAAGCGCGCGCAGAGGAGGGCGCATCTTGTCCACCGCCGTCGCTGATCGCCTGCAGCCTGACGCCGAGGCGCTGATCGCCGAGGCGCGGCGTCGCACGCGCCTGGAGGATTTCGGCCCGCTGAGTTTCGAGGCGCCGCTGCGGATCGCGGTCAAATCCATGGTCGAGGAGGCGAACCTCACCGAGGCGGGCATGCAGGAGGCGCTCGAGGAGTGCGTGGGCCATCTGTCGACCACGCTGCGAACCCAGGCCTTTTTCGCCAAGCACCCGGAGATCGACGAGCAAGAGATCACCGAGCCGGTTGTGATCGTCGGCCTGCAGCGCACCGGCACCTCCAAGCTGTTCCGCAACATCGCCGCCGATCCGCAATGGAACGTGCTCTACACCTGGCTGGCTCTGAACCCGATCCCGCCAGAGGGCTGGCGGCCCGGCCTGCCGGACCCGAGGCTCGCCGAGGCGGAAGCCTGGTGCGAGGAGCGCCGCTGGATGGCCAAGGCGCACGGCTTTTACCCGAAGGAGCCGGAGATGGAGGCGCTGCTGATGCTGCACACCTTCATGCTCAACGCTCCGATGCGGCTGATGCCGACGCACCAGTTCTGGCTCGAACAGGCCGATTTCAGACCGGCCTACGAGTACCTGAAACGCCAGCTCAAGTTCCTGCAGTGGCAGACCGGCGCGCCCAAGGGCCGGCGCTGGATCCTCAAGTCGCCGCCGCACATGCTGACGCTCGACGCCCTCGTCGACGTCTTCCCCGACGCCAAGCTGGTGATGACCCATCGGCACCCGAAATCCAGCGTCGGCTCGATGTTCAAGCTGGTGGAGATTTCGCAGGAGCGCAGCGCGCGGTCGGTGGATCGCCACCTGATCCGCGATCTGTGGCTTCGCAATCTTTCCACGGCGATCGGCCGGTTCATGGCGTTCCGGGAAAAGCACGGCGACGCCGCCTTCGTCGACGTGTCGTTCCGTGATTTCGTCGGCGACCCGCTGCCTGCGGTGAAGCAGATCTACGCCTATGCCGGCATGCCCTACACGCCGGAGGCCGAGGCCGCGGCGGCGGCCTGGCACCGTGACAATCCGCGATTCAGCGAGGGCAGTTTCGACTACGACCTCGCCGATTATGGCTGCAGCGAAGCCGACATCGAGCGCGCGTTCGCGCCGTACCTCTCGCGCTTCGCGGCGCATCTCTGACGGAGCCATCGATTGCAGCGAGGGGAGCTGAGATGACGGGCGTTCTCGACTCGTTTCGGCTGGACGGTCGCGTCGCGCTCGTCACCGGCGCCAAGCGCAACATCGGGCTGGCGCTGATGCGCGCCCTGGCGGAGGCCGGCGCGGACATCCTGGCCGCGGATCGAGGCGGCGAAGGGCTGGAGGCGGCTGCGGTTCCGATCCGCGCCGCCACCGGTCGGCGGATCGTGACCGTGCAGGCCGACATAGGCCGCAAGGAGGACATCGACCGCCTGATCGAGATCGGCCACAGCGAGTTCGACCGGATGGACGTGCTGGTGGCCAACGCCGCGGCGCTGGGCCTGCTGCCGGACGGCTCGCTGCCGGTGGTGACCGAGGTGACCGACGATCAGTGGGAGGACGTCTTCCGGGTCAACGTCCTGGGGTCCTACCGCCTGATCCGCGGCTTCATCCCCAGGTTGGCCGCGGGTGGAAAGGGCAGCGTCATCACCCTGCTTTCGGGGGCAGGCTTCATCCCGGTGCCGGGCGCCATCGTCTACGGCTCCAGCAAGGCTGCGCTTTGGCAGATGACCAAGTACCTGGCGCACCAGGAGCCGCGCATCCGTTTCAACTCCATCGCGCCTGGCCGGGTGATCGAGGGCGATCCCAACACCCCGCTGGAGCAGAAGATGGCGTCGCTGACGCCGTTGAACCGCTTGGGCCGCCCGCAGGAGATCGCCGGCGCCTGCCTTTATCTGGCCTCCGACGCGGCAAGCTACACCACGGGCGAGGTGATTTTCTGTAATGGTGGCCGCGCCTGGGGCTGAAGCTAGAGCTGGTCGGCCGGGCGCCGACGCCGATTGATCGAGACATGGGAGAGTATTGATGCTGGCGATTGTTGCGACGCTTCGGGCGCAGGACGGCAAGGGTGAGGCGCTGGGGGACTTGCTTCGCGAGCTCGCGTCGCAAGTGCGCGCCAACGAGCCGGGCGCCGTCACCTACGTGGCGACCAGAAGCCGAACCGAGCCGAACACCTACAAGGTGCTCGAGGTCTACAAGGACGAGGACGCGCTCAAGGCGCACGGCAAGTCGGACCACTTCCGCGCCGCCGGCGGCAAGTTCGCCGACCTTCTTGCCGGACGGCCGGAGATCGAGCAACTCGACGTGGTCTGAGCCAGGTCCGCTCCGAATGGCGACCCAAATATCCCACTATCCGAGCCGATCGGCAGGAGCACCCATGGACATCAACCTCACCGGCAAGCGGATCATCGTGACCGGCGGGACCGAGGGCATCGGCGGCCACGCCGCCGACTACTACCTGGCCTCCGGCGCCAAGGTGGTCTCGCTCGACGTGAAAGATTCCGGGCGCGCGCCGAACCCCAATCTGCTCGAGCTCAAGTGCGACGTCAGCGACCGCGAGCGGGTGATTTCCTGCTTCGAACAGGGGGTCGTGTTCCTGGGCGGCCTGGACGCGCTCTGCCACGTGGCGGGCATCACCCGCCGCAGCCTGGCCGAGGAGATCACGCCCGATCAGATGCGTGAGGTCTTCGAGATCAACGTCATGGGCACGCTGCACACCAACCAGCAGGCGTGGCGCTTCATGCACGAGAAGGGCGGTTCGATCATCAATTTCACCTCGGCCGCCTCGATCCGTGGCCTGCGAAACGAGGCGCACTACGCCTCGACCAAGGGCGCGGTGGCCGGATGGACGCGCGCGGTCGCGCTTGACTGGGGCAAGTACAACATCCGGGTGAACGCGATCGCCCCGATGGCGCTGACACCGATCGCCCAGGTGTCGCTGGCGTTCATTCCAGAAGACCAGCGCGAGGCCGCCGTCAAAGCCTGGCACTCGGCCCAGAGCCTGCCTGGCGGCCTGCGCGACGGCGCGGCGATCGCGCCGCTGCTCGCCTTCCTGGCGTCCGACGCGTCGAGCTACATGACCGGCCAGACGCTGTCGATCGACGGCGGCGTCGTGATGCTGGGGTCCTGACTTCCCTTGGCCGAATATAACGACTATTTACGCGCACGAACCGCGACCCGCATTTGGTAGGGAGATTTGAGATGCGCCTGGAAGACATGGTCCTGTTCAGCGTCGATGACCACATCATCGAACCCGCGAACATGTACGAGGGGCGCATCCCGTCCAAGTTCAAGGACGTCGCGCCGAAGCACCACGAAGGTAAGAACGGCGAGGACGACTACTGGACCTACGGCGGTCGCAAGGCGGCTTACATCGGCTCCAACGCCGTCGTCGGCCGCCCGCGCGAGGAGTACGGCTTCGAGCCGTCGTCGCTCTCGCAGATGCGCCCGGGCTGCTATGACGTCGACGCGCGGATCGGCGACATGGACGTCAACGGCGTCGCGGTCAGCGTGAACTTCGGCAC